>ENA-OUPO01000007-OUPO01000007.1-human-gut-metagenome-genome-assembly--contig:-NODE-7-length-203060-cov-57.7466_pt1 | contig 203060 bp, 199 predicted proteins | sample MGYA00237940_ERZ548809 | MGnify/ENA primary metagenome ERZ548809 (study PRJEB26490, sample SAMN05194695) | human gut metagenome | biome: terrestrial biome; feature: human-associated habitat; material...
TCAGCCACCTTTTCTATCTGCGCACTATTGTACTCCATGTATTCCAGATAATACTTTTTCACGATCTTATTCTGCACTTCTTTTTTATAGAGCCACTGTCTTGTTTTAGCCTCTGGTGCAAACAGCACTGCCTGATATTGTGGAGAAAATATCTCATCAAGGCTACAGGCTGATTTGTCCAGCACGCAATTGTAGTCCATATTTTTTTCCGCAAAATACCGGTTCAATGCTTCCGCAAACTTTTTTGCTTTTCTCACATGGACAGCATATTCCACCGGATTATACGGCTCTCCTTCTATTACCGGCACCTGCCATACTAAAATACATTTTTTCATCTCTTTGTACTCCTTTCATTTTTGCCAAATTTATATAGATATCTTTTATGGTCTTTTACACGCTTTGTAACCTCATCTGTCTCTTATACATACAAAAAACCGCAATAACAAGCATCACTATCAGAACAGGTATCTGCAATGCAAGCGCATTGTACGAACCACCATATCTGTAACGTTCCACTATCATCATGTGATTCATAAAATCCGCGAAATCCCATAAAAAGTGCAATGTAATAACGGCACCAATACTTTTAGTCCTAAGAAAAATGACCGCCAATGTAAAACCAAAGACACAAGCCATAATCATTGTGCACCATTTATTAAACATGGTCATATCCGCATCAAATATAAAATTCGTGATATGTGCCAAACCAAACAACAATCCCGAATACACACTGGCAAATACTATTATATTGCTATTCTTCCTAAGCACGCACTCAGTAACAACCGATCGAAACATCAATTCTTCCTCTATTCCAACCGTTATATATAAAAGCACATTTACTACAATATATCCTATCAATCCGCTTCCATACAGTCCTGCATGTCCACCAAATATCCAAAGCGTAGAATTTCCAATCTCAAAAAGAGTAAACATCAGCACCGGCAAGCCATAAATCCCGACACCTTTCAAGTATCCTTTTACACCACCCCTGCCTGTCTTTACCTTAAAAATAAACATAAGCACTACAATTGTCATTATATCAATGCAATTTCTTATCGTTTCCGCGATAATATAGTGTTCCTGCATGATCGGTATACAATTCATTATCACAGAAAAGACCAATGTCCTGTATACAATGAATAATATTACCAGACCAAGTGGTAATATTGTCACTTTATTCAATATTGTTTTATCAAATTTCATCCTTTTATTGTTCCTCTGTTTCTGCCCTTTTTACTAATTATTGTAATCGTATATTTTAGGTACATATAAATATAATTTATCTTTGCTAATTTTCAATATAATATCATTAGTTAGCCATCTATCATACTTGCTCTTTTTACAATACTTTTTTTCAGTTACATTATCAATTATTATCTCTCGCTTCATCTTTTGGGTTATAATTTGTTCAATTTGCTTAATTTTACCGGATTCATTTTCCAACTCTATACAAACTAATTCCGCTTCTTTACTTCCAATGTGAAAGATACAATTCATGTTTCAAAAATACAGGGCAGGAACGTATGTGGGTAAGAAATAAATCATCTGTTACCAACTTGAATACAATTTCCCATATAAGTCTGTTAGCGGTTGCTGTTGCGGCAATCACCACCGGCACAGGGCAATCCTATCGTAAGCTTAAAGCTGTAAAGCGAATCGTATAATAAAGAGCTATTCATATCTCCCCCATTTCTACAATTGACCTGTAAGTTTACTAAAAAATTAAAAGATAGAGTCATCATGTGAAAATAATATTTCTTTCAATTGTCTCCTACCTATTGTTACTGTTTTCACGAAGCAACTTCATTTCCTGAAAAGGAGTTGATATCACCATCATCATACCAGATAAAATCATTATGCTAGAATAAATTTCATTCAAATTAAAACATGCCATAATCATAGCCAAAATGACAAAAATGGAACAAATCCCAAGTTGAAAATTTTTTACTTTTCCCTTTTTATCTTTTTTTAGCTTAACCATTAAAAATCCTATATCCAATAACATATAGAGGATTAAATCTACAATAAATAGAAAAATACTTAGGTCTTTTTCAAAGCCAATTGCTAAAATAATATTATATAATCCCAAAATTACCGAACATACTCGGGTTAATTTAACATCCCAAATCACATGTGGTATCTTCCATTTAAAAGTAGACCAAACCATCAAAAAGCAACCAGAAAGCAATATCATTGTTCTATTTAATTCCATAAACTTCCACTCCTATTGTTATATATTTTTTACCATATTCCAACATTAAAACATATAATATACTACACTACACCATTATTCAACAATTTATTAAAAATGGAAAAGGAGAATTTTACTATTTGGCATGATTTCGGTGCCATTTGACCCAAACTACTGTTATGGTTAATTTATATCTAATAAATTTAAGACTCCAATACTAGATATTGCCATAATGACACCAGCAAGCATTATACCGCATAAACATGCCATAATGCTCTTCTTAAAATCCATTCTCAATATACTAGCTGCAAGTATTCCAGTCCACGCACCTGTTCCGGGAATCGGAATACCTATAAAGAGTACAAGCGCAATAAACAATCCCCTTCCTGCGGTATCTTGCAATTTTCGTCCGGCACTCTTGCCTTTTTCTATACAAAATCTAAAAAATTTTCCTATTACTTTCTTATTTTTTCCCCATTCAAGCAGTCTATGCGAAAAAAGGTAAACAAACGGCATTGGAAGTAAATTTCCCAATATGCATATGGCATAAGCCGGTAAAACCGACACTCCCATAGCAATTCCTGTTGGTATCGCAACTCTTAGTTCTGCTAATGGTATCATTGAAATCAAAAAAATTATTATATAGTTCATATTATTTTGCTAACATTATTTTTGTTAATATCATTACAGCACCAATCAGATTCCAAGTGCCGTGTATTGAAATATTTGTCCAGATATTTTTGTATTTTTTATAAATAAATCCCAAAAATATTCCTGACAAAAAATAGTCTAACCATTGACACAAAAATAGTAGTATATTTGTGTTTCCAAATGAAGAAAGCATATGCATTGTTCCAAACAAAAATCCTGTCACCAATACTGCACACAGTTCTCCATATTTGCTGAAAAACCGAAACAATATACCTCTATAAATTAACTCTTCGGTAAAAGGTCCCATAATTACACTCATGATAACAGCCAAAATAGGATAATCCACAAAATATCCACTAACGTTTGACTGATTTGCCGGAACCGATATATTTGAACACACTGTCATTTCAATGATTCCAGCGATGCAGCTTAACAAGAATGCAATTCCCACACCTGCCAAAACTCTTTTTATATTTACAGAAATTCGGTCAGCTTTGAATTTTTTAAATGAAGTGATCAAATATTGCTTCATTGCCACTCCAATCATGATAATCAAAGTCAACTGATAAATCATATTTATCAGCAGCCCATAAAATATATTCTTTTCTTTTAAAGTAGAAATAATACCACTAGCTCCTATGAGCATAAAACAAACATGAATTATTACAACTCCAACTATTAGCTTTTTATGATTCATATCAGTGGATATATAATTGTTTTCTTTTTTCATCTCTTTGTACTCCTCATTTTTTACTAAATTTATACAGACATCATTTATAGTCTTTTATGGTCTTTTACACACTTTTTAACCCCATTTATTAACCAAATACATTAAATTATGCATCAAATTGATGCTCATATGAGCTGCTATCCCAAAAACAACATTTCCTCTTTTTATATAAACCAGACAAAACGCGATTCCGGCTAATACATATTGTATTGATTGCAGACAAAGCTCATTTAAACTTATTGCCCCTATAGATGGTATAAAATGCATTAATCCAAATAGTACTGATGATACAATCACTTTAATTATCAGACTTTTTTTGATAGAGCTGAATATAAACCATCTAAAAATCAGTTCTTCTAATATGGGTCCTATAAATGCAGAAAGAATCATAATAGCCCAATAATGTTCTTTCATTGTCATTCTGAGCGTAATTTCATTTATGCTTTTCTCATTATTTCCGGATGACAAAATAAACTGCATAATACCACCTAATATTGTAAACAATACTATTACAGCAAATGATTTGATATATCCCGAAGCTATTGATTTGATATCATACTGTCTTATCTGTTTTATATCCCTTAAAATACCAGTTCCATAAAGGCTGAATAAAATAACTATAGCTATAAGATTCCATAAATAGTTTGTTATCAGATATGCATCCGAATAGCTCATTGCTTCAAATACCGATTGTATAACAGGCAATATGATATATTTTTTTCCTATCAAGTACCAGGCCGGAAAGATTATCCAACCAATATACCATTTATTGTTTTCTTTTTTCATTACCATTTCTGCTTTCATTGGCTTTTATTCTGATCTCATTAATTGCCCATGCTAAAAACGGAAATATCCCTGCAACCACCATTGAAACAAGTAAATAGATTGCATTTATTTCCTTTTTTGCAATGCATGATGCTACGAAAATGCCAAACATAATCATAACAACTCCACCCAAATGTTTTACATAGTATTTCCAAAATCCGTTTGTTCTCTCTTCAATCCACTTGTTATCAAAATCATGTTCCTGTTTTCTTTCCATATTCAATATTGTTTTACCTCATCATACCATTTTGCTATTATCAAAATTTTCTTTATGAATAGACCTATTAACGACATCTAACATAATTGTTGTCGCTGCCACCATAATATATGCCCCATTTGCCTTGTACTGCGCTATTGACTCATAAATATAAAACATCGTAGATAAGGCTAAAAATATATAATAAAAAATAATACACATTTTTATTATTTTAGATTCTATTGTTTTATCAAAAATACTTTTTACATCTTTGTAATTTTCAAAACTTATAAATATCATTAATATAGAAAAACATGTGCCTAATATAATTCTCAATGCCATATTATTCTGATTGGCTACTCCCAGAATCATTGTTAGTATAGTCGTAGCTAAAACAATAACAAAATATAATAAAGCAACTCCTACATTTATTTTATATATTCTACCCACTTTCATATCTATACCCCATAATCTCTCATTAATTTTTTATGCAATACTAATTACTCATTTTTCTTAAAATGGGAATAAACTAAAGCTAAAATAAACCCATATATACCACCAACAATGCACGATAAAAGCATTGTTTGCCAATTATATGAATCATTTTTTTCTCTTAAAATGTCCTGAATATATCATATCTATAATAATTACTCCTAATATATACAGACACAATGAGAATCCATTATTTAAATAATTAACATGGTCAATCCTATTAACTGCTATTCCGATATCACAATATACTATACTATATAATATTATTATGTAGTATACTTTTTTGTAAATTGTTTTTTTTATTTCTACATTATATAATGTAGTAAACAGTAGCAATACACTTAGTATTCCTACTGGGTTTGGTATAATTACAATCGATGCAATAAAAGAAAATAATGATATGACATATCCAATTTATATCTGATTTAATTTTAATATGCTATCGCCCCACACAACTAATAATCCAATAAACCATAAACATAATAAAACCAATTCCACAAAATTCCTTTTTTAAGTTGAATTTATTAACATTGGCTTCATCTTTAATAATAAACATTGTTTTGGCTTTAAGTATCACTATTATGGCAGCACTTATTACAAATATAATTTCTGTTAAAATTGTATATCTCCCACTCGGTATATAAACCGATATTATCGCTCCAAATAAATTAAATGCCATATGCAGATAAATCGCATACCTTACTTTACCTGTAATAAGTACAATATTCGCACACACTATTCCCATAAAAATGGTATATAAAAACTGTTCCAGATTTGCATGTAACATACCAAAAAGCATACTACTTATTAAAATTGCTGTAACCTTGCCATATGGAAGCAATTCTTCCAACAGCACCTTTCTGAATAATAGTTCTTCAAATACAGGCGAAATGATTACAACACATACAAGGAGTATCCATGCCGGTACATTTCCTATATAATTTTCAACAACACCCACATTTTCTGTATGAACCAGATATCGCTTAATAAACTCAAGTATAATATCCGTAATTCCTGACAATATTGTTGTGCCACCCAATAAAACGAGCAGATATCCGATGCCATCCCAAACCGAGAATTTTTTATTTAACGATATTTCATTTATATTGATTTTCCCGATTTCTTTAGTAAAAAGTCTGAAAAAATAAAAATATCCCACGCTGGCGATGCTACCACAGATAACCTTAATTGATTGCATATCTAGTGGTAAATTTAAAGTTCCCATAATAACTAATACTACACCGCTCAATATGCTTGAAAACAACATAGATATAAGCAAAGCTCCACTTATTCGGCTAATTTTTTTCATTTTTAGATTATTCTCCTCGTACAATTCCAACTATTTGTTGCTGTTATTTCTGTGCAATATGACAATTGCCACAATAAGCATTATGATAATAATAGGAATTTGCCTTACAAGAAAATTATATGTTCCGCTGTATCGATATCTTTCTTATCTTGATACTCTCTTTTCCAGCTCATGTATGTATGATAACAAATGCTCTTTTCTCTGTGAAACCGTGTCTAGACCAAACAACTCTGATAACCTTACTGCCACGCTCAAGTCCGAGTTAATAAAAATATTCCATCCTATTTTCAGCCCGCAAAGAATAAACACCACACCTATAACTTTTATTTCCCAATAATAAAAATTTATGCAGAACCATACTCCTGTCAGTTCAAACAAAACTATCCAAAATATCTTCTTTCTGTTCTGAATCTGTATTTTCTCCAGATCCTTATACTTTCGAAGATTATACTCTAAAGTATACGCCAAATCATAATCAGGCAGATTTGTATGTGCAATCCTTCCCTCTTCCGTAATAATAGTGGTCCGATTCACTCTATAGTCATGTAACATGACAGCCACACTTACACACAACATAATTCCACCAAGCCAAAGCATGTTTTGATACTTTTTGCAATCTACTTCCTGTATACATATGCCCTTTTTCAAGCTGCTAAGTGAAAAATCCGGCACCTGTTCATACCATTCCATAGAAACATCTTTTTCTGGCAACACTTTACCAATTAAATCAACCTTTCCCTCTAACTGTTCTTCCAGATTCTTACCGTATACCTTTACTCTCACATAAGTATTATCCATGTATGGAATATTGTATACATAGTAATCTCCGAAAAATGTCACCTCTACCTCACACTGTCCTGAAGAAACGTCTGAATTGTATTCATCAAGCGGTTTGGACAGATAATCCTTTAATTGGAACTTGACATACTCGCCCGGACGCAAAGCTGACTTTTCATAATCCGTGGCATTATCATATTTGAATAATGAAATTCCATTTATCGCAAGTATTATAATACTTATGATTACAAAAATCCCTGCACAAATTGTCCGATAAGATATTGATATGTTTCTTTTCATTGAACATTCCCATAGAATCCTTACTATAAATTTCCATAATGTGAATTAATTATATGATTATGTAATTTTCCCTCACATGCCACCTTAGCACTGGCTTTACTTATTAAAAATGGCCAGTACGTTGCTTTAAATATTTTACCACAATAATTACATTTTGCAGAATATGTCGCTCCTGCATTTATTTCTTGAGTATCTTTTAAACTTAATCTTTTCATAGTATAAAAAAATCCATCTTCTCTTTCTTCAAGCCATTTGTTCTCAAAATTATTTTCTGCTTTTCCCATATTAATCGCCTTTCTCTACTAATCACTATGTTTACCGCTACACCATAACCGTAACATTATAAACTGTAATTTTCAATAAACATATGCTATTTGTAGAAACGAAATATATTGCTATAGCCAAATATGCTGCAAATTCAAATATATAAAAAATACACCAGTTTTATTGTTCATGTATATTCCTCATAATTATCCTTTGATTGTAATGACATCAAACATAAAATTTGATGCCATTACTTTTGTGCATCACCACACAATTACTAATCAACCAAAAATTCTATAAATAGCTGTACCTACTCCATATCCTATATTGTATAGCATAAGTCCAATTATCCCTATAATTAATATATTTCCATAAGTTTTATGTTCCATATACCAACTAATAATTTTTTGCATGTAATACACCTCTTAGATTTTTATTTTTTCTGATCCTTAGTATCTTTATAACCGTTATATGCTCCGAGTGCAAAACATCCAAGACACACAAGTACACCACCAACAACAAGCCAAACAGCACCACCGTCAACATCTAAAAGTTCTTCTTCATCCATAACCATAAATTCATTATTCATTTCTATACTCCTTCCTATTTTACCTTGATGTGGCATGTACAAATGCCTTTCCCACAGCATAACCAATTTCATAGCAAACCCATACAGCTGCTACACCTGGTAATATTACCCCTGGATTAAAGCCTCCATCAATACACATCATTTCTTCATTTGAAATTTTCTCAAAAGCATTCATTTTTCTTTTTCCTTCCTACTACTTATAAAATACTGTTTTTCCTACGCGCGCTCATAGGATTTATTTATATAAACCGGTAATCCCGGAATATACCTTATTTATTTTACTAATCCACCAAATTTATCTTGTCCAACACAAAATGCAGCACACTGTCATCATCAACAACAATTTTTGCCTGTGCAGCCATTCCACTTTTCAGCTTGCCTTTTTCACCTTTGGAATTTTTAATCTCCATATTTTTACATTCTACTTTTACAACGTAATATGCATTACCGGTATTCTGGTCTACAGTCACATCTTTTGCAATTTCTTTTACTGTTCCTGTAAAATATCCATATTCACTTGACGGATATGAAGCCATCTCAAATTTTACTTCCTGATCCGGTTTTATTTTTGCTATGTCAGAATTTTCCACATACACCTGTGCATAATAACCTGACTGCTCCTTTGGATATATCTGTCCTATGGAATCTCCTTCCTGTATATATGTTCCATTTGAGATTTCCTTATTTGTGTAAAAATACCCTGATGTTCCTGCCTTTATGGTACAGTTATTATTTTTTATATCATAATCTTTTAAATAAGCCTCATACTCCTGCTTCTTATCCTCATAAGTAAGAATTTCAGCCGACACATTTCCTTTTTCCGTAAGAATCTTTATATCTGACTCATCTGTATTATTAGAATTTTCTGTCTGCTTCTTTTGAAGTTCTACAGAGGATATATTAGATTTAAGGCTTTCTATCTGTTCATTTGCAGTTTCTATCTGCTGTTCTATTGTTGAAATCTCATTAGACTCAAGATTAGACAATGCCTGATTTTTTTCTGTATCCACCTCTGCCAGTTGTGATGAATCCATTGTGGTTTCATCCTTTTTATTGTCATATTGAAGTGCTGTATAATCATATGATGAAATATAACTTTTTACTATTGAATAGTAATATGTATCGTTTTGATCGAATGTGTTATTACGAGATACGATACATTGCTTTACATCTTTAAGTTTATTAATTTTTTCATTATACTTATCAATAGAATCATTGATAACTGTAATATTTTCATCGTATACCTCCCCAGTTTTATTCTTTTCCTTTCCTGCATCAATTGAAGTATTTAATAATTCTTTCCTGTCTTTAAATTCTGAATAATACTGGTTATCAGACATTGCATCAAATTCAGAATTATCTCCGTCAAGACTCTTCTGATATGCATTTAGTATGTCAAGACGCTGCTGTACACTATCAAGTTTACTCTTATAATCTTCGATAGTACTTCCAAGGTTTTCAATATCTACCTCATACAGTTCGTCTCCCTCATTCACATACTGTCCGTCCTTTACCGACATTTTAGTTATCTTTCCTGTAACTGCACAGCTTACTGCTGTGCTGTCATCGTCACCTCTAAACACACTGTCGGCTTTTACAACTATATCCATTCTGAAAAGATACATCCAGAACAGGGCTATTGCCAGAATTGCACATATTATATATATGGTGTACGGCACAAATCTGTTTGGCTTAGAATCATATACTTCCGTACTGTCACTTATATCCTTTAAATCCACAATTATAGGTTTCATAATTTTCCTCTTTTCATAATCGAAGTTATGCGGTTGCTTTAACATCCACAGTATCAAGAGACTGCTGTTTTACAAGCTGTGCATATTTGCCGCCCTTTGCTACCAGCTCTGTATGATTGCCACTTTCTATAATCTTTCCATCTTCCAGCACATATATCTTATCGCAATTTTTTATGGTGCTGAGTCTGTGTGCTATAAAGATAGTTGTAACATCTTTTGAAAATTCACTTATTGTCTTGTCAAGTGCCCTTTCCGTTATTGCATCAAGATTACTCGTAGCCTCATCCAATATCAATATATCCGGTTTTTTAAGCATGGCTCTTGCTATAGCCAACCTTTGCCTTTGACCGCCTGACAGGTTTGCTCCGTTTTCCTCCAGTCTTGTCTCATATCTGAGTGGCAGTTTATTAATAAATTCATGTGCCTGCGCCTTTTTTGATGCCTCGATGATGTCATCCATCGTTGCATCATCCAATCCCAGTGTAAGATTTTCAAATATTGAACCACTAAACAAAAATGTTTCCTGTGGTATATATGCGATTTTCTCTCTAAGTGTCTCAAGCTGTATATCCTCGATATTGTTATCATTTATCAATATATTTCCGGACTCAACCTGATACAGATGTAAGAGGAGCTTTGATAATGTTGTCTTTCCTGAACCACTCTCTCCTACAAAAGCTATCTTTTCACCTTTCTTTATTGTGAAATCTATATCCTCAAGCACCAATTGTCTTGTTCCATATCTGAAATTGACATGTTCAAATTTAATATCTCCGGCAAGACTTTCAGGTGCCATCTTTCTTTGTTCGTTCTCTTTCTTCTCTGCTTCCAGATCTAATATCTCTCCAAGCCTGTCCGCTGCCACTACCGCTGTCTGCATCTGAGGCTGCAGGTCTACCAGATTCTTTACAGGATCAAGGAAATATGCCAGCAGTGAATTAAATGTGATAAGTGCACCTATTGTCATGTCTCCGTTCATAACACTAACACCGCCTGCCCACAGGATAACTACACCACCTATGAGTTCTACGAAAGTTTTCAGTGACACTTGTATATTGTTAGCCCATGTGAGATTGAATACACTTCTTAACAGTTTTACAAATTTTATCTCTGTTTCCCTGTTTACTTTTCTCTCCGCATTATAAGCCTTTACAGTCTGTATTCCATTAAGAGACTCGACCATATAAGACGTAAGCTGGGCATTATCTTCCATTTCTTTTCGATTAAGTTTTTCATACCATTTATTAAATCCAAGTACGATTACTGCGTACAGTACGATCATTATGATCGTGATAAAAAATAATTTTGAATTCTGTATGTATAAAATAATTGCTCCGGCAACAGCCATAAGTGTATCTATCATTATGGTAAGTGTTGCTCCCGATATGGCATCCCTTACCTTTCCTGCATCATTAAACCTGGAGATAATCTCTCCGACCTTCCTTGTTCCGAAAAAGTTCATCGGAAGTTCCATTACATGCCTGTAATATCCCAATAATAACGCAATATCCAGTTTCTGACTAAGATACAAAAGTAAATGTGACCTGAATGCATTAAGGATTACCCTGAAAAGATTGAGAAGTATCACTCCTATTGATAAAGTCATGAGCGTTTTCTTCAATCCATCCGGAAGAACACTGTCTATTAATATCTGAAAATAGAATGCTGCCAATATTCCAAGCACGGTATATATAAGAGATGCTAAAAAGATCTGAAATATAAGTTTCTTCTGTGGCATGAGCAGATGAAAAAATCTGGAGAAAATTCCTTTTGTCTCATCCTTTTTCTCAAATGTCTCATTCTTTACAAGAAGGATAAGGATACCGCTCCACTGATATTTCGGAGGTTTTCCCTCATCATGCACTTCTCCAAAAAACTCCTCTGGGGTAAGTTTTACAATACCTTCTCCCGGATCTGCAATCACAACCGTCTTTTTCGTTATTTTATGAATAACAACATAATGCAGTAATGCTCCATCTACGATAACATGTGCTATACATGGTAATGGAAACTCCGAGAAAAATGCTTTTTTATCTCCCTTTACTCCTTTGGCGCTAAATCCAAGCTGCTCGGCAGCTTTTATAACACCGTATGCATTTGTTCCCTGCTTATCTGTTCCTGCAACTTCACGAATTTTACTTATCCCTATTTTATATCCGTTCTGTCTGCAGATTGTTGCAAGACACGCTGCTCCACAGTCGGTTATATCGTGTTGTTTTATACAATAGTATTTCATCCTTTTATTGTTCCTCTGTTCCTGCCTTATTCGTAACTAATACCAATAGTAACTTTTCTAGAATGACTGCAGTTCATACATATTGAACTGCAGTCAGATATGATATTTTACACAAGTAGAATAATATGTTTTGAATTCATAAATAGTTTGCTATCAGATATGCATCCGAATAGCTCGTTTCTTCAAAAACTGATTGTATAACAGGCAATAAAATATATTTTTTCCCTATCAAGTACCATACAGGAAAGATTATCCAGCCAATATACCATTTATTGTTTTCTGTTTTCATTACCATATCTCAAATGCGTTATTTTTCGGTTTGTTCGCTCAGAAACTCAGCCACCTTTTCTATCTGCGCACTATTGTACTCCATGTATTCCAGATAATACTTTTTCACGATCTTATTCTGCACTTCTTTTTTATAGAGCCACTGTCTTGTTTTAGCCTCTGGTGCAAACAGCACTGCCTGATATTGTGGAGAAAATATCTCATCAAGGCTACAGGCTGATTTGTCCAGCACGCAATTGTAGTCCATATTTTTTTCCGCAAAATACCGGTTCAATGCTTCCGCAAACTTTTTTGCTTTTCTCACATGGACAGCATATTCCACCGGATTATACGGCTCTCCTTCTATTACCGGCACCTGCCATACTAAAATACATTTTTTCATCTCTTTGTACTCCTTTTAACCCTTACATAATAATATAAAATTCATGTACAATCTAGCAATATAAAGATAGTATACTTTTTACGATATTTTTATATTCCATAATAAAAATATTATTATCTCCAAAATCATTTACATAATCAAAGTATTTTTTTGCAACCTCTATATAACCAAGCCTAAACAAAAAATATCCCATTAATAAATCAATATTCTTTCCTTCACTGTGCATTGCTCCGTATTGTGGTTTAATATTGTCTTTTCTATAACCTATTAACTTAATTAGAAGTTGTTTTTCTTCTCTTCTAATTTCATTAATTTTTAAAATTGTCCTATAAAATATTGCATCATTATTTTCTTTATTTATAGATTCCAAAATATCTATTAAACTATATATTTTCTTTGTATCTGTTTCAGAACATATCATTTTTGATATATATATAGACAGTATAGGGTATGTATATTGATTATCTACAATATTGGACTTCGAGAACCCTTTGGGGGGATAAATTAAAATTGATTTTTCTGTAATTCTCTGTATTTCATTTAAATCCAGAATATTTTCACCATCTCTTAAATAAAAAAATATCCATCTAAGATTATCATGTTCTTTAACAAGCATTTTTTTTATTAAATTCATATTCCTATTAGTTTTATCCTTTTTACTCATTATCTCATCTGTATATCCATCATGCATTAACGTTATATTCAATGAAATATTTTCCGGAATATCATATCCATCTTGTTTTTTTATTCGTACTTCTTCATGTACATCTCCATAATATATAAGATGTGAATTCTTCTTAAAAATTCTACCCACACCAATACTGCAGTGTCCATTAGCGTCAATAATCTTAGGCGAAAAAACAGTTTTATTTACAGATTTATATTCATCGAGTAATTTTAAAATCCGATGTAAATCTAATTGCTCGTCAATTAGATATTCATCAGCATCAATAAAGAACACCCATTTATATGTCACCTTATCTAACGCATAATTTCTTGCACTTGCAAAACTATTGTTCCATGATATTTGATAGATTTTTACTTTATCAATTTTCATATTATTTACAACATCTATAGTACTATCAATAGATCCTGTATCTATAATTACTATTTCATCAACTTTATTTTCAATACTCTTTATGCATCGTTCAATTGTTTTTTCTTCATCTTTGCAAATTATTGCAGCAGTTATTTTAACCATATCATTATTGTCTATTATGTTTTGCGACACAATTTTTTCTATTTCTATTGGATAATTAACATCCTGTAATAATAACTCTTTCATACTTAATCATTTCTCCATCATATTATGTAATAAATAAGTTTGTCTATTTTTTAAGAGGGAGAGGTCAGCTACTTTTTATAGCGCTCCCTCTCCATTAATACAATAATAGCATAAACAACCTATCGAATCTCTCTAGCGCGAAGTACACACTCCGCTCTTCGTTTTGTACTTACAAGATTGCAACAAACCAACTGGATATGAACTTCCATATTTCGCAATCGCACCATATAAACAATACCATGCCATGGATGCTCGAATTCCATCTCCATTAACACTCATTTGTTCCGTAATATTCAATTCCTTCATTGTCTCATTTAATAAGTCCATTGATTTCATCTTATTTCCTCCTCATAATCAATCAAATCGTCTAAAATACTGTTATTTATATCATTACTACTATTGTATCCACATTAACACAAATTCTATTTGTTTATAAAACCCTTGCCTAATACTCAAATGAATCCTCAAGCTGATACTGTCTGTCTCCAATGCGTTCCATTTCATTTTTCATTTTCAGATTGTCCATTTCGCCGGTTTGACACACGTATGTAGGATCTATATAATATGTTGAATCATCTACTCTCATAGCAACCCATCCATGTGGTATGAGTGTACCATCTGATTTAATTGTACCAAAAACAGGATAAGCTGTTATTCCCACTCTGTTACATAGTTCTGATAATATTATTGAGATTCCACCGCATATACCTCTTTTATCCAAAATACATCCTTTGTTTGAGACATCAGCATATACTTCATTTTCATACAATTTGTCATAATATGGTTCAATACTTGATTCATAGACAGAATAATCATATTCCATGTTGTCTTTTATCCAATTTAAGAAATATTGTACAGCCTCTTTTTCATTCATATTCTTGGGCATTTCTCTTATAATCTTATCATAGCAAGCATCTATTTCTTTTGATTTTTCCTGATAATATTCTGTTGAAAAATCAGCGTTTTTACATATTTTTTCAAGCTCATCTATATTGGTAATTATATTCTCATCATTTAAAACAAGCTTAAAATTCTTCAACTCCTTGCGCTTTTTTGAATCATTAACCAGAACATACAATTTCATAATATTACAGTCATCGTTAATTGTGTTTCGATCAATTAGTTTATTATTTTCTCCAACCGGAAAAATTAATGAAATCGCCCAGTTCTGATATTCCGGATCAAATGATAATGTTCTTACTATCCTCAGATACCGGTATGTACTTATCGGAGCTGTTAGATCAATTTTTCCACCATTTCCCTGTGCAACTAATGCTGTAATATCGTTACACACCCTTTTTTCGGTTTCGTCAAGCTGGTCATAATAAAATGAATTTGTTTTATTTGAAAAACTCACCTTATTCTGACCACCCCCTATTTCAGACTCTTCTTTACCATTTAAAAAAACACATAAAATACCAACTAATGTTAATATAAACAGAAGGATTATTTTCTTTTTATTCATAGTATTGTTCCTTTCTATTTTTTTACTAACTCCAGTGGCTATGCCGCCTGCAAAGCCAGCTGCAACAAGCGTCCAAAATATAGCATCATCTACATCCGCCAACAGAACTCCGCAGAAGCATGCTCCAATGCTTTCTTTGAAATCCAACTCCAATATACTTGCTGCCAAAATTCCAGTCCATGCTCCTGTTCCCAGAACAGGAATTCCAACAAAAAGAACCAACGCAAGAAACATACCTTTTCCAGACAGAATGTAAAAAAACTTCCAATGTATTTTTTATCGTTTCCTTTCGTTTATTATCTTCTTGAGTTCATTAGCTCTAGCCACTTTCTTAATGCTTCAACAGTCAATTGATATGGTGTCTTTCCGCCATCGCATTGCATTAGTTTTTCATCAGTTAATTCAATAAGCATCTTTATTCTCCTTTCAAAATCCAAGCTATCACTAATACTGTGTTTTATCAATAGACATGTGCTATTTGGTAGAGTTTCGGTGCTATTTGACATATTTTTTATAATCTGACTATTTACCTCTTTATTTATTATTAGATTTAGATATAATTATGATATCGGAGGCGAATTATGAATACTAACATCACTAACTTTCTGGATTTTTTATTTCAATTATGTAATGCTTTTTTACTGTTTCGTATAGCAGAGAGTATACTTTGCAAAAATATTGCCTTTTATTTCAAAGCAATATATATTATTCTCTGTGGTATTTTCTCACTTTCTAATATTTTTTCTCATATCACTGTAATATCATATACTATACCTATCGTATTTCTTGTCATCACTTTTAAAAAATCAATTAAGCTGATGTTTAAATGTTTATTTACATATATTGCTATTCTATTATTTTTGTTCTTACCTATTGCAACTATACAGACCATACTCTTAAATGACATTCAACTTGCTTTAAATTCAAACGAGTATTTAAGTTACAAGACCATTACCGTATCCTTTTTGGTTTTTATAATCTATGTTCTCTATTGTAATACTTATAAAAAGAAAGCATCTGCAAACTTTTATTCATACGTATTTTCCGCTGTTGTTTTAGGGCTCGGTCTTTTACTTAGCTATACCACATTATATATTTTCCTCAATCAACTGGGTTCATATCAGCTTCCAATTATTTTTTCGATCATATTTTTACTAATTATTATGTGTGTATCTTCGTATGATAAATTTCTATCCATCATTGACGAAAATACTAAATACAAAATCCAGCTCGAACTCGACAAAATGCAGGAGGAATACTCTGCACAGCTTGACGAGAAACTAAACGAGCTCCACTCCCTGCGCCATGATATGAAGAATCACCTTATCGTCATTGATGGCTACGCCAAGCAGGAGAACTATACCAAAATACATGACTATATTTTCGTTATTACTGACAACCTCTCCACTACCGATCCAATGGATACCGGTTCGTCTGTTTTATCCTCACTGCTCTACCAGAAGAAACAGCAAGCCGGCAGACTTGGTATTTCCTGCGATATTGATATCCAGATATCCCATGTAGCTATTGATGATTTTTCCATAACCACCATTATCGGAAATCTATTCGATAATGCTATTACTGCTGCTCAAAAATGCAGTTCCCCATGGGTGCGCGCCTCGCTGTCACAGTCCGGCTCATATCTGGAACTTACAATTGATAACTGTCATTGTGAGAAAATAAAAGAGAAAAATGGCGAATTTGCAACTACCAAGAAAGACAAAAATCTGCTCCACGGCATTGGCATAAAAAACGTCCGCAAGGTCGTTTCTGACCTCAACGGACAAATTGATATTTCCTATACTGATGATACTTTTCATGTAGGTATATTGCTTCCTAACTATGAATGATTCTGGCTATGATTTTTTTCTTCTCTCAGCCTGTATATTTTATCCATATGCATCGCCTTTACCGGTTCATAATGCTTCCGGCTTATCGGTATTTCCACGCCGCGCCCGAAGCATACCGCATTTCGCTTTACTTCCTTTATATGATGGAAACTTGCTATAAACCCCTGATGTGTATATATGAAACTGTCATGGTCGAGTCTCTCATATATCTTGCTAAGTGTCTCATAGCATATGTACTCTCCATCTTCAAGATGAAATACGCACTGGTTTCTGCGTTTTTCGATATAGACTACTTTCTCCAGATCGATTGTCACATTGTTGCGGCTTATTTTTATATCCAGATAACGCTTCTTTGCTTTTTGTGCATCTCTGCGATAGTTTATAGAAATCTTTGCCCTGTCTATTGCCCTTTTTACCTCGGTATATTTTATAGGTTTCATAATATATCCGACTGCATCAACCTGATATGAATTCAGTGCGTATGCCCCGTGACTTGTGACAAAACAGATTTCCGCTGTTTCTCCCATTTCACGAAGCGCCATCGCAGCTTCCATTCCGTCAAGCCCCGGCATCTCTATATCGGTAAAAAGAATATCATATCTTTTTCCGCTGTCATGTATCTCTTTTACCATCTGTGAGGCACTTTCATAAGTGTCTATCTCTATTTCTGTATCACTTTCATTTCCATATACACTGACGAATTTTTCCATCTCACTTCGGAATAATTCTTCGTCATCACATATTGCTATTTTTATCATGTTTTCTTCTCTACGATTAGCTTTCACTCTTTAAACCAGCTATTCCTTGGATCACTATGTTTACTGCTACCCCATAACCGTAACATTATAAACTGTAATTTTCAATAAACATGTGCTATTTGGCAGAGTTTCGGTGCTATTTGGCATGATTTTTATATTCCTTATGTTTCTTTATCCCAACAGCCACCGGCGAAGCTCGTATATATATCCATTACAATGTCATATATTTATGTAATTGTCGCGGTCTACCTCTATCACGGTATAGTAATTCTTTCCAAGCTTTTTCCTGACATTTTCCTGTATTGCATTGCATATATCGTCATCTGAGGTGATATAGCCGAATGGAACTGCAATGTCAAAAACCAGATTCGTATGTGTATCACCTCTGATAATACGGAAATCGTGCATATTTATATGCGAATCAAGCCCTTTTATCACAGAGAGCACCTCGGCCTTCAGTCCGGCTACCTCCTCGTCCTCTATCGCTACCGGGTCCATGTGGATGGTCACTATACAGCCCAGCTCCCTTCTTATCCTGCGCTCCAGATTATCGACTATATCATGCAGCACGACCATGTCTCCGTCCTCCGGCACCTCTGCATGAAACGATACTATCCTGTGTCCCGGTCCATAATCATGCACCATAAGGTCATGCATACCGAGTATGTTTTTGTCAAAGTCCAGTACCATCTCCTTAAGTCTATCGACAAACTCCGGCTCCGGCTTTGCTCCAAGCAGCGGGTCTATCGCCTCTCTGGCTGATGATATCCCTGAATAGAATATAAACAATGATACAAATACACCGCCTATTCCATCCAGATTGAGTCCTGAAAAGTGCGCTATGAGTGTGGCTGCAAGTACTACAGATGTAGCGATACAGTCTGACAGACTGTCCCTGCCTGTCGCTTCGAGTGTTGATGAATCAAGCTTTTTTGAAAAATAGAAATTGTATACCGCCATGACGCATTTTACGGCTATTGATGCCAGTAGTATCGCGACTATAAGCCATGAAAACTCTATATCCTGCGGCTTTATGATTTTGCCAAAGGAATCCCTGAACAGCTCAAATCCCATGATGAGTATGATTGCTGCAACTGCCAGTGTAGCCACATACTCCATCCTCGCATGTCCGTATGGATGCTCCTCGTCGGCTCTCTGTGCCGCCATCTTGAAGCCCGCTATCGTGATGATTGATGAGCCTGCATCTGACAGGTTGTTGAATGCATCTGCAGTGATTGAGATTGCACCGCTTAGCATTCCTGCAAATAGCTTGCCGGCAAAGAGCGTGAGGTTTAAAAATATACCGACTATACCGCACAGCATGCCATATTTATTTCGTTTTTCAATGTCTGTTTCTGTCTTTGGCATTTACTTTACCTCTATTTTTATTTTATATCCTGATTTACAGCTTATTTCACCGCTCCGAATCTGTCGAACGGGTAATATCTGAATATCGCTTTTGCAAGTATATCGTCCTTAGACACATATGTGTGCTCCCAGACTCTTGCGTCTGATGAGCCATTCCTGTTGTCACCGAGCAGCAGATATGAGTCCTGTGGCACCTTAAACTCGTAAGGTCCCGCATTTACTGTCCACGGATCCTCACCGCTCTGGTTTGACTTGAGATAATCCTCCTCAAGCGCCTCACCGTCTATATACACCTGGCCGTCCTCTATGGTGACTGTCTCTCCCGGCAGACCTATTACACGCTTGATGTATTTCTCAGAAGGCGAATCCGGTGCATTGAATATGACTATATCCCCTCGCTTTGGGTCTGAAAATGTATATGCGAGCCTGAAGCCAAATATGTCATCTCCAATCTGTATGGTATTCTCCATCGAGCCTGACGGAATATTTGCATTTATAATGACATAGTTCTTTATGAGTATTGCCGCTACAATGGCGAATGCGATTGTTAACACCCAGCTTAAGATTTCCTTGACAGGTGATGTTTTTTCCTCCGGCTTTTTTGGCTCCATCTCATCGGTTGTTTTTGTGTCTTCTTCGTTGTTTAAGTCTAATATCTCCATTTTCATGTTCTCCTTATTCATGCCTCAATAAGTGTTTGATAATATATGTCTGTGCGGTACAGCCTATGGTGCCATCCACCACTTTATAAAGTCCTTCCTTGTAAAATAAAGACTTGTAAGCCCGTAATCTGCGATTTCCTTATCTGTAAAGGTCTTTGCTATATACGCATTGATTTCATCCGGGAAGTCTCTCTCCAGGCACCACTGTGCCTGCAGGCTCATTGGCTTTTCCAGCTCATATTGGTGCACGAGCTCGCCTCCAAAATCTATGATACTGTTCCATCTGGATGCATTGCCCAGTATCCTCTGCTTGATATTTTCTATGATCACAGCTCTCGCAATCCTTACCTTTTTGTACTTTTCGGCGCGCTGCAAAAGCATTGCATTGCGGTTGTGGGTATTTATCACCAGCTCCATCGGGTCTGTCAGCTCATTTGACACCAGACAAAATACAGGGTCCAGATCATAATACTCCGGTCTTAGCACATAGTCGTTTCGAAACGATGCTGCTGTCTTTGCCACAGTCAGGTCTGCCGATACATCAGTGTATATGATGCCCGGCATGTCACCCATAACATACTCCATCGATGTGATATACGGTGTCATAAACTGCCAGAAGGCTCTGATATTCTGCTCAAATACTATGATATCGTACTTGTCAATAAACTGACCATAATCATAAGGGTAGTTCTCCCTATAGTGTGCAAAAAGTGCTCTCTGCATGAACGCTATCTTTATTTTCCGCCCGATAAAGCCGTTTATTACTGTCCTCACCGGAACCTCTACCTCGCGCTCCTTTATATATACAAGCACCTGTACAGCTCTGCTTACCAGCTCATTTTCCGCCTCGTATTCACATACCAGCCGTTTTCTGCCATCTGACAGATACTGGCCAAGTGTAAGCGGGCTCTGCCCAAAGGTATCTATGATAATCTGTCCTATATACTGGCGGAGCTCTATGAGCTTTTCATCGAAGGCTGCTCCGTCTCTTGATATGCTTATATTTAAAAACCTCTTTTTGATATTGAGCTGATACGAGAAATTGTCTATCCATGATGGTGCAAGCCCCAGTATGTCTGTAGCATCTGACACAAGGACTCCCTGCTGGTACAGCGTGGACTTATGAAAATACCCCTTGTGCTTTGGATGATATATGGCAACATAGCCCTCAAGCAGGCTGTTATCCACTCGTATGATATTCATGCCAACAAGCTCATTCATCGGATAGTTCCACTTTGCCTTTGGCTGTGACAGGCATACCTCCCTCGTATCACACCTGATATTTACAGGTATAGGGAGTGTAAGCATATAGTGCTTTATGGTTTCTACTATAAAGTCCAGATCTATATACGGCGCATATGATGGTTTTACGGGGATAGAGATGCGTGTGCCCGGTGTCTTTTTCTGCGATATGACATACTCTATCTGGCCGCTCTCCCCAAACCACTTTGCCATGACCGGTGCGGTATCCTGCGGATTGCTTATGTTCCAGGCAGTGTTTATGACCTTATCCTTTTTCGACTCGATGAGCACAGCCTTTGAGACTGTAAAGCACGAGCACAGCCCAATGCCATAGTGAGAATACGGCTCATACTTCAGCTGCTGATTGAAAAAATCTGTGCTTGTATAATAGCTTGCCCCTATCTGTGCTATAAAGTGCTCCAAATCATATTCATTTATGCCTATTCCATTATCCTCTATCGTAAATAGTCTTGTATCACTGCTATACGTGATGTCTATGCGTGGCTCATATATGGCCCTGACATCGCGCATCTGGCTTGCCTGCTCCATCTCAAGGAACTCCGTGCCCCAGCTCCACTCAAGCGCCTGCCGCACATTGCAGGCATCCATGGCATTGAGCAAAAGCTCCCTGATAAAAACCTTCCACGAAGCATAAAACTGCTGGCTTGCAATAAGCGAAAGCATATTTGATTTTCCTAACTCTACATCGATGCTTTTCATGCTTTATCCGACCGCCCGTAATAGCTGCCGTAGTAATTGCCATAGTACCCACTGACATGGCTGTTTTTCTTGTTGTTTACTTTGTTGAGCACAGCTCCCAGTATCCTCACTCCCGATGCCTCGAGCTGTTTCTTCACACTCTGTATCATCCTGGCGCTCGCCATGCCCTGTCCTATCACTATTATAGCTCCGTCACAATACTTTGCTACAACTGCCGCATCTATGGCAGCTCCTATCGGTGCACAGTCTATAATTATGTAGTTAAAGTGCTCCTTGCCGAAATTAAGAAGCTCCTGAAAGTATTTTTTCTCGAGAATCTCTGTCGGATTCGGCACAGACGGCCCTGCAAATATCATAAAAAGGCCCGGTATTTCCGTGCCATACATCACTTCCTCAAGACGTCTCTGACCGGAAAGATAGTGTGACAATCCGCATATCTCCCCTCCACTTGCCGCTGTGGCACGCAGACGCCCTGCAAGGACTGATTTACGCATATCGGTATCTATGAAAAGCACTCTATTTCCTGACTCTGTAAGCGACCGCGCCAGATCAAGTGCCACGGTGCTTTTGCCTTCATTTGGTACAGAGCTTGTCACAAGAAGCGTGCGTATATCATCCCCGCAAAACTGTATATTTGTCTTCAAGGCTCGAAGTGATTCCTTCATCGTATAGCTTTGTTCTTTTAGCTTGCCAAATTTTACTAATTCCATCTGCCCATCTCCTGATACAGGCTTCCTTATGCTGAAGCCGATTTCTTTTTTCTTTTCTTTCTGTGGCTGCCTCTGCCATGCTTTCTGCCCTTTCCTTGCTCTCCGTCATCTTCCGATTCATCAAGCGGAAGTGTACCAAGCACGTTCATGCCGAGCTTCTTCTCCACATCCTCTGTATCTATGATTGTATCATTGAACAGATAAGAAACCACTATAACCGCAATCGACAGAAATGCTCCCGCAAAGGCTCCTATCACTGTGTTTTTGCCGATATTAGGGCTTACCGCGCCTCCATCATCATATCCGCTCTGGATGATGGTCGGCGGATCCTGCTTCATCTTTTCCGCTATATATGCTGATGCGACCTTTGCTATCTCATCTGCTATGGTCTTTGCCATCTGCGGATCGGGATCCGTTACTGTGATATTGAGTACTCGCGAGTTGGACGGATTATCAAGCGTCACCCTGCCGCCAAGTGTCTTGTAACTCTCATTCAGATTGAGATTCTCTATGACCTGATCCAGCACCGGACGTCCCTTTACTACAACTATGTAATCATTTGTCAGGCTGGTGCCTGTCTGGATATCCGCAAGGCTTGTGATTGATGTGCTCTTTGAAAGTACATAGAGCTCAGATGTAGATTCATACATAGGTGTAATCATAAATCTGCTTATCGCAAATGCCACTGCACCTGTCGCTATCGTAACAAGAATTATCCACTGCCAATATGAAATTATCTCAAGAAACAGATCCTTTAAGTCTATCTCTATCTCGTTGTCAAAATCCTGTTCTCTCTCCATTACTTATCCCCGCATTTACACTTATTATCTTCCGTTTATTATATTTTCCGGTGTGGTCTGCATGATTTCCTGCGCATAGTCATCACCGAACTTCTTTGCCACGTACTCATAGCATTTTTTCATGTTGCAGACGCGCTCCTTTGTGCCGTGGCTGTCGCTTGCTATTACATCAACAAGTCCTGCCTTCAAAAGCTTCTTTGTATATCTCTTGAAGTGTCTGCCGTCTATGCCGAGCACTGAGTCTGCATTGACCTGTATGAGCGCTCCCAGCTCCTGCAAATCCTCTATACGGCTTATATCACTGAGACACTCATATCTCTCTACATGTGCTATCACCGGTATATATCCTGCAAATATAGCTTCGCGCGTCATCTTGTATACAAACGAGTATTCGCTGGAATGTGAATACTCTGTGAGTATATACTGTGTATCTGCCAGTGTATGACACAGCCCACCATGAAAGGCATCTATCATATCGGTTGCCACATGATACTCTGTGCCGAGCTTTAATTCTATTCCAAGCTTATTTGCATATGGCATCAGCTTTTTATAGTGTCGCTCTATCTTTTCAAGCGGATGCTTAAACATTCCATGGCGCAGGTGCGGTGTGAGGATTATGCCTGTGATGCCCTGCTTTTTGGCTATCTTGAGCATCTCTACCGATTCCTCGAGCGACTTTGAGCCGTCGTCCACTCCGTATAATAAATGGCAATGTATATCTATCAAAATTCATGGTCCTCCGTTTTGTTTTCCTGAACTATCATTATACTATATACAGATTTTTCGTGCAATTCTTTAGATATTAAATTTTTCTTCTTTTTTGTGTGGGGAGGGCGTGGCGTAAGCGCCAGGCATCCGTGCAGCGCACACGCACTCCCGCGCCTGCTACGCTACGCTGCTAAGAGACTGTACGAATTATGCCTTGGGGTGGTTCTATGCTTGACGAAACCGGCTTTTATGCGCCGTCCGTGGCGCATAACGCCTTGCCCGGCCGTCCATGGCCGGGCATTTCTGTTTTTCTTGGGCATAATTCTACAGTCTCTAAGCAGCTTCGCTATTCGCCTGCGCGGGAGTGCGTGTGCGCTGCCGGATGCCCGGCGCTTACGCCACTTACGTTGTGACAATAATTTACAATTTGAGATATAATAAATATTCGAGGGTCAAATATCGATGATATTTGACCCTCTGGGATTATGCTATATAATTATATTATCCGATTTGTCTGACGAGATTTATCATTTCGATCGCACCGAGTGCACAGTCATATCCTTTGTTTCCGGCTTTTGTTCCGGCTCTTTCTATTGCCTGCTCGATGTTTTCAGTGGTGACTACTCCAAACATTACCGGGATTTCTGATTCGAGTGATACTGATGCGATTCCCTTTGATACCTCGTTGCACACATAGTCATAGTGGCTTGTTGCGCCTCTGATTACTGCTCCGAGGCAGATGACTGCATCGTATTTTCCACTTTTTGCCATTTTCTTTGCGATGAGTGGTATCTCAAATGCTCCCGGCACCCATGCTACGTCTATGTTTTCCTCAGGCACGTCGTGTCTTACGAGTCCGTCCTTTGCTCCTCCTAAGAGCTTTGATGTGATAAATTCATTGAATCTTGCTACTACGATTCCTACCTTAATTCCATCCTGTGTCATTTTTCCTTCGATTACGTTCATTTTTTGTTCTCCTTATGTTTTTATTTTTACTCAGATGAGTTTCTTTGCAATTATTAACTATTTAGAATTTGTTACTATTCAGAATCCCCGCACACATTGCAAAAACGCTCGATGCGGTGTACTAATATGAGAGTATGTGTCCCATGCGTTTCTGCTTTGTTTTCAGATAAAACAGGTCATGCGCTGTGGCGCTCATCTGGATCGGCACTCGCTCGCTGATTTCCATGCCAAATTCTGAGAGCTGATATACCTTGTCAGGGTTATTTGTGAGAAGGCGCAGGCTGTGTACGCCAAGCTCTCTTAATATCTGGGCTCCGATATAGTACTCGCGCTCATCTCCGGCAAAGCCGAGTGCCAGATTTGCTTCGAGTGTGTCCATTCCCTGCTCCTGAAGCTCATATGCCTTCAGCTTATTTATCAGGCCGATGCCTCTGCCCTCCTGACGCATGTAGAGCAGTATTCCTCTGCCCTCCTCATCTATCTGTCTCATGGCCGCCTCCAGCTGCTGGCCGCAGTCGCAGCGCTGTGAGCCGAATACATCTCCTGTGAGACACTCTGAATGTACTCGGCAGAGCACATCTCTTCCATCTGCGATTTCGCCCTTTACAAGTGCCACATGATGCTCTCCGTTTAATCTGTTGACGAAGCCATATGCCTTGAATTCTCCGTATTTGGTCGGCAGCTTTACCTCTGTGACACGGTCAACGAGCTTTTCATGTATCTTTCTGTATTCCTGAAGTGCCGCTATTGTGATGAATTTGATGTCCCATTTTTTTGCAAGCTCCATGAGCTCTGTTGTGCGCATCATGGTACCGTCCTCACGCATTATCTCACAGCACAGTCCACATTCCTTTAGTCCTGCGAGCCTGCATAAATCGACTGTTGCCTCTGTGTGTCCGTTTCTCTCCAGTACGCCGTTTTTCTTTGCAAGAAGCGGAAACATGTGGCCCGGACGTCTGAAATCCTCAGGCTTTGCGTCATCAGAGACACATTTCATTGCGGTGATTGAGCGCTCTGCTGCGGAAATGCCTGTGGTTGTTGAGACATGGTCTATTGAGACTGTAAATGCTGTCTCATGATTGTCTGTATTTTCCTGCACCATCTGCGGAAAACGAAGCTTCTTTACATATTCCTGCGACATCGGCATGCATATCAGACCCTTGCCGTGCATCGCCATAAAGTTGATGTTTTCTGTTGTGGCAAATTCTGCCGCACAGATGAAATCGCCCTCATTCTCTCTGTCCTCATCATCTGTGACAAGTATTATTTTTCCTGCACGAAGCTCATCAAGTGCTTCTTCTACTGTGTTGAATTTCATATTTTATGTCCTTTCTCTTATGATTTTGAAGCTGTTCAATTACATAATTTCTTAACCATTCAGCCCCACGCACATTTGCAAACCCGCACGATACCCGTTCTTTTATGTTAAAAGCCGTATTTTGCCAGGAAATCTCTTGTTATTACATCCGGTTGTTTTTTATTTTCGCCGGATTTATGTGGTACATTTTCCTTAATTGTCTGTGCTCCTGTCATTTCTTCTGTTATTCCTTCCGACTGCCCTTTAAACAACAGCTTCTCAACATATTTTCCTATGATATCTGTTTCCAGATTTACGACAGCTCCCACTTTTCTGTCCTTTAGAACAGTCTGGCTTACTGTGTGCGGTATCGCTGATATCGAGAAATTATCCTCTGCCACCTTTGCGACTGTGAGGCTTATTCCATCGATTGTGACGGAGCCCTTCTCGACTATATAGCGCATGAGCTGTGGTGTGGCCTGTATTGTATACCAGATGGCATTGTCATCCTTTTTGACCTCCACAATCCTGCCTGTTCCGTCAACATGTCCCGACACTATGTGCCCGCCAAATCTGCCATCTGCGGCCATCGCACGCTCCAAATTGACATGTGCTCCTCTCATCGCATTTGCAAGCGATGAACGGTTTAGCGTCTCGTGCATGACATCCGCTGTAAACGCATGTGGCATGAGCCTTGTGACCGTGAGGCAGATACCGTTTACCGCTATGCTGTCTCCGACCTTTGTTCCAGCTAGCACTTTTTCAGCTCTGATTGTAAGTACTGCTGAGTTTGCTCCACGTGAAATTGTATCTATTGTTCCAACTTCTTCAACTATTCCTGTGAACATTGTGTATCGCCTTTCTTTTTTAAATATTCACAACATCACTCTCGATGAGGAAATCATCACCAAGCTTTGTTACCTTACTGTTTCCAAGCATCACGGCATGTGCCGGCGAGTCGGCTCCCATGCCCTCTATCGGTGTTTTTGCATCCGCCCCTCCGAAAAGCTTTGGTGCAATGTAAGCGTATACCTTATTCACAATCCCGCTCTTAAGGGCTGACCAGTTGAGTATTCCGCCTCCCTCAAGCAAAATGCTGTCTATGCTTCTTTCGCCGAGCTTTTGCATGAGGTCATTTAAATCAATATGACCGTTTTTTTCAGCTACATACAGAATTTCTATTCCGTTTTCTTCAAGCCGTGTTATTTTTCTGTTTTTTTGATAATTATTGTTTTCTTCTATACTATCTTTTTCAGTATCAGGCAAGGCTTCTGAATGTGCGGTTTCACGATATCGCTCACTGACTGCAACTATCGTCGGCACTTCCTTTGCAGTATTTACTATCTGCGATTCCAGTGGAAGCTTAAGGTGCGTATCGCATATTATGCGGATTGGATTTACTCCGCCCTCGATTCTGCATGTAAGCAGTGGATCGTCTGCAAGCACTGTTCCTATTCCTGCCATTATGGCTTTATATCTGTGGCGCAGGTTTTGCACATGTTCTCTCGCTTTTTCTCCTGTTATCCACTTTGATAGTCCTGAATATGTGGCTATCTTTCCATCCATCGTCATGGCATATTTCATAGCGACGTATGGACGTCTGGTCTGTATAAAGTAAAAGAATACCTCGTTCAGCCTGTCGCACTCGTCTTTAAGCACCTGCGTGACAACCTCTATCCCATGCTCTTTAAGGATTTTGATACCGCCCCCGGCGACAAGCGGATTCGGGTCATCCGAGCCCACATATACTCTTTTTATCCCGGCTTCTATCACTGCCTCCACACATGGCGGCTGCTTGCCATGATGACAGCATGGCTCGAGAGTCACATACATTTCCGCTCCCTGTGGCGATTCCTTGCAATGCTTTAACGCATTTCTTTCCGCATGCAGCTCTCCGTATCTCTCATGCCAGCCCTCTCCGATTATCCTGCCGTCCTTTACAATCACAGCTCCGACCATCGGGTTTGGCGAGGTATACCCCATGCCGCGTTTTGCAAGCTCAATCGCCCTTCTCATATATTGTTCATCAGTCATTTAAGTTCCTTTCTGCATATTCTTTATATGCCCACTAAAAAAGCCCCAAACTATTAATGTTCAGGGCCTAGTAATTTCAAATATCATAATCTCAAAAAAATATGCATTAGCTGCATTTCATGATATGAGTGTCAAAAAGTATTTTGAGATAAAAAAATCTGGAATGTATCAAAACACTCCAGAGTAGATATCTGTTATAACTATGATATATGCTGTATCTATATCTGAAACTGAATCTAAAGCCCAGCTATCTATACTCTGCATATATCATATTCACATCTTCTTTCATCCAGACTTTACTGTCGGCCTCGGAATCTCACCGAATCATGCCTTGCGGCTCGTGGGCTATACCACCGGTAGGGAATTGCACCCTGCCCTGAAGAATAATTATTTAATTAGCTTACGCTAACCATAGTAAACCTTTGTGGCTTGTATGTCAAGATTATTTTTATAATGTGGAGCATATTTTTTATAAGTTGTCGTGCAATTTATTAGAATGTAATTTTTAAAGAGCCAGCACCTTGAATGGGCTGACTCTTTCAATGTCACCTGTAATTGATAAATTGGAATTTTCTTAATTCTTCATCGCTGGTTTTTTTCTTTTCCAATTAATCAGTAGACCAATCGTGGAAATAACAAAAATTAATGCCGATGTTAAAGAAATAATTCCATCAGTAACCACAAATATGATAAACGTGGCTAATGGAATATAATTAAGAATACTTTTCAAAATTTTCATGTCCAATCCTCCCTTATATTTCATAATAGGTTTTCTTTATTTTACCACATGACAAAGGGTATTGGTATTGTTATTTTCGTCCTTTGATGACTGATTCTATGATATTTATTTCTTCATCAGTAAGGTTGTATTCTTCGTAAAGCTCTTGGTCTGTAAATATATGCTTATTTCCACCTGCCTTATAACTACCTTTTATGATATAATCTAAAAATCTTAAAATTTTTTGTAACAAAACAATCCTTTCTACGTCTAACCTATGAACAAAGGAGGTGACAGTTCTGGATTATGAGAAATTGTACAATTCCTATTACTTGCAAGTATACTCATATGTAATGACAATTGTAAAAAATCAACATCAGGCTGAGGAAATTACCCAGAATACTTTTTATAAGGCCATGACCGCAAAGAAGGCATATGCCGGCAAATCAAGCGAACAGACCTGGCTTTGCAGCATAGCAAGAAATCTGGCAATGGACGAATGCCGAAAAAGCACAAAATTTACAGAGCTTGACGAAGAGCAGCTCGAACAACCCGATAATATGGTAAAAAGCCTAGAAAATAAAGATACCGCTCTTCAGATTCATCTTATACTGCACGAGCTTGATGAGCCCTACAAGGAGGTCTTTCAGCTTAGAATATTTGGTGAATTGCCATTCTCCCAAATAGGCATGATATTTGGAAAAACAGAGAACTGGGCACGGGTAACTTACCATAGAGCCAGACTGAAAATCAAAGAAAGGATGGATAGAAATGAATAATCCAATTACACAATCAACCGATGAAACCTGCAATATAGTTCAGGATTTACTCCCACTATACTATGACGATGTATGCAGTCCCTCAAGCAAAAGGCTTGTTGAAAAACACCTTAAGACTTGTGAAAAATGTCAAAATACATACAATGAGCTAAAAAACGATTCTATTGATTCAATGATAAAAAAAGAGGCCGACAGTGTATTAAAGCAGCATGAAAAAAAGGAAAAAACTGCTGCCTACAAGACCGGAGTCATAATAGCCGGACTACTGCTTATCCCAATACTCATCACATTCATAGTGTGTCTGTCAAATGGCGATGGTTTAAATACCTTTGCGGTGGTAACAGCATCTATGCTTCTTGTGGCTGCAATGACAGTTGTTCCACTTATGGCACAGCAGAAAAAACTGACCAAATGCATAATCTGCGGTGTTTTTGCTCTGCTTTTGATATTCTTTTTTGTTGACAGAATGTATAGTTCAAATGAATTTATGCTTTGGTCTGTTCCAACTATATTTGGATTATCAATTATTCTTTTTCCGTTTGTCATCAGAGGAATTGAGCTTCCACCTGTTTTATCAGACAAAAAAGCTCTTATCACTATGCTGTGGGATACCTTATGGCTTTTCCTCACAATCATTGAGGTATGTGGTCATACAAACGATGTTGCCGGAATGAAGGCCGGCTGTATTATAGCATTTGTCTTTGTACTTGCAGCCTGGCTCATATTTTTCGATGCACGATATTTAAACGCAAACGGATTTATAAAATCCGCAATTATAGTTTTGATAGCTTCGGTTTGGACAGCTTTTGCCGATGACATATGCGAGTTTTTAATTTTTGGTACCAGACAAATCACTATAAAGTCCGTGAATTTTTCTGACTGGACTTCCAATATCTGCGTGAATGCCAATGTTTACGCTATTGTGCTTGTGTCCGGCGTTATTATCGCCTCTATACTTTTCGTAGCAGGCGGTATTAAAGCATTTGCTAATAAAAAATAAATTAGTTTTCTCTTTGAAATATTATTACAAAACCCCTCCCACAGACTTCTATCTGTGGGAGGGGTTTTTATAGTCATTATTCAATAAGTGCCTACAGATTAGCAAACACCCTGTGCAAGCATAGCATCAACTACTTTCTCAAAGCCTGCGATATTTGCACCTGCAACATAGTCAGTCTTTCCACCAACTGTTGCATTGTATCTCTTAGCAGCATCACTGATGTTAGCGTAGATTGTCTCCATGATACCCTTGAGCTTTCCGTCAACCTCTTCGAATGTCCATGAAAGTCTCTCAGAGTTCTGGCTCATCTCAAGTGCTGATGTAGCAACACCACCTGCATTGGCAGCTTTACCACCTACGAAGAGTACTCCGTTCTCCTGAAGGTATTTTGTAGCCTCAAGAGTTGTAGGCATGTTAGCACCCTCTGTAACAGATGTAACACCATTTGCTACGAGCATCTTTGCATCGTCAAGATCCAACTCGTTCTGTGTAGCACATGGAAGAGCAAGGTCTACCTTGTACTGCCATACGCCGTGCTCACCATTCTCTTTTGCATGGTACTCAGCGCTTGACTTAGCTGCAGCGTACTCTGTAAGACGTGCACGCTTAACCTCTTTAACCTCTTTAAGGAGTGCAACATCGATTCCTTCCGGATCATAAATCCAGCCTGTAGAATCAGAGCATGTAACAACCTTGACACCGAGCTGCTGTGCCTTCTCGATAGCGTAGATAGCAACGTTTCCTGAACCTGAAACTGCTGCTGTCTTTCCGTTTAAGTCAAGTCCGTTGTCTTTCCATAATGCGTTTGTAAGGTATAACAGACCATATCCTGTAGCCTGTGTACGGGCAAGTGATCCACCATATGTAAGTCCCTTACCTGTGAGAACGCCCTCGAATGAACCACGGATTCTCTTGTACTGACCGAACATGAAGCCGATCTCTCTTGCGCCTGTTCCGATATCACCGGCAGGAACATCAACATCTGCTCCGATATATTTAGAAAGCTCTGTCATGAAGCTCTGGCAGAATGCCATAATCTCTCTGTCTGATTTACCCTTAGGATCAAAATCAGAACCACCTTTACCACCACCGATTGGAAGTGTTGTAAGAGAGTTCTTGAAGATCTGCTCAAATCCTAAGAATTTGATGATTCCAAGGTTTACTGAAGGGTGAAGTCTGAGACCTCCCTTGTAAGGTCCGATTGCGTTATTGAACTGTACACGGAAACCTCTGTTTACCTGTACCTGACCATTGTCATCTACCCATGGTACTCTGAACATGATCTGACGATCCGGCTCTGTGATTCTCTCGAGGATAGCGTTCTTTCTGTAAAGCTCCTCATTTGCCTCGATTACAGGTCTTAAAGAATCAAGTACCTCTGTTACTGCCTGTAAGAATTCAGGCTGTTCAGCGTTTTTCTTCTGTACTACTGCGAGTACTTCATCAACATAGCTCATTTTTATATCTCCTTTACAAAATTATTTTTCACATCAACAAGTTTATTTTATATAAATCTATTGCTATAATCAAGTAATTTTTGAAGGTTTTATATAAAAAAAATTCATTTTATTTATTATCTTCATTTATATTATCCCAATTTTGGTACTGATTCTCCTCATCATCAGAATATACCACCTTGAAATAATCCGAGAGTTTTGCAAGTGAAGTTATAAGAACTTTCATTTCGTCGTCAGAAAGACCGTCCTTTATATGCTCTATCATATGACGGTGAAACTGCTCATGATGATAGTATGCACTCTTTCCCTTGTCGGTGAGTGAGAGCTTTACCACACGCTTATCCTCCTCACTGCGGATACGGTTCACGTATCCCTTGCGGGTGAGACCATCTATTGCCTTTGTCAGTGTGCCCAGAGTGATAGACATAAGCTTGGCTACGGTGCCGGAGCGCTTTGGCTCATCGACTCCTATTGCCTCTATTATATGCATATCGTTGATAGAAATATCAGAAAATTCGTCTGTTATCAGACATCTGCCCTCTATCTCTGTCAAATCCTTGAACAGACACACCAATAATTCATTTAAAGTTTCATCTGCCGTCATAAATACCTCTTTCTATTGCCACTCTATGGCGCAGGCTCCCCATGTAAGTCCTGCTCCAAAGCCTGATAAAATTATTTTTTCCTCATGCTTTATCATACCATCTTTGCGGACTTTATCAAGCAAAATCGGCACACTTGCCGCAGAAATATTTCCACACTGCTGTAAATTGGTCGGAAATTTGTCCATAGGCTGCTTAAGCCTTTTGGCAACCGACTCAATAATACGGATATTGGCCTGATGCAGCACATAGACATCCACATCATCTGCGCTCCAGCCGATTTCATCAAGCAGCTCATTTATAGCCTTTGGCACTGTCTTTACCGCAAACTTGTATACAGCCGGACCGTCCATGGTGACATAGCCACCGAGTGCAGACTGCTTTCCATTGTCGGTAAACGGATTAACTACGGGACGGTTGTCTCCGTCAAGCGCCTCACCGCCTTTTCCGTCCGAGCCCTGTACAAAGCCCTTGAAGGCATCGCCCTCGTCTGTCACAACCGCTGCTCCTGCTCCGTCTCCGAAGAGTACACAGGTGCTTCTGTCATTCCAGTCCATTATTTTTGAAAGAACCTCTGCTCCCACTACGACTGCCTTGTGAAATCTGCCGGTCTTAAAATACGCATCTGCTGTGGCAAGCCCGAATAAAAAGCCTGAGCATGCGGCATTTATGTCAAATGCCACTGCACTGCCTGCACCTATCTCAGCCTGAATCTGACATGCGAGCGATGGAACGATTTTGTCTGTGGATACGCTTGCCGCTATTATCAAGTCTATCTCACTTCCGTCAATCCCCGCATCCTGCAGCGCACTTTTTACTGCATCACAGGCAAGTGAGGTGGTTGTCTCAGTCGTTGCAATGTGTCTGTTTCTTATTCCTGTACGCGAGCTGATCCACTCGTCAGATGTGTCCATTATGGCTGCCAGGTCATCGTTTGAGACCACTCTCTGTGGCAGGCAGCTTCCTGTTCCAACTATCTTCATAGAATTTCCTTTCCGGGACTAAAACTTGCGGAAACGCTTGTATCTTTCCTCCAAGAGCTGGTCCTTTGTCAATTTGCTTTCTTTTTCCAAGAATTTCTTCATGTTGCCCTTCATGTAGTTTCCGATTGATGAAAGGGCATCCTCGTCTGCTCCGCCAAACTCAGGTATTATATCATCCACGACATCAAGCTCCTTTAAGTCGTGTGCTGTAATCTTCATTACCTCTGCGGCTTCCTTTGCACGCTTTCCGTCCTTCCAGAGGATAGATGCAAAGCCCTCAGGCGAGAGGATTGAGTATGTGGCATTTTCCATCATCCACACTTCATTTCCTACAGAAAGAGCTAAAGCTCCGCCGCTTCCGCCTTCTCCTATCATGAGACAAAGGATTGGCACCTTGATGCCGCTCATCTCATAAAGGTTTCTTGCGATTGCCTCACCCTGTCCGTTTTCCTCTGCTTCCATTCCAGGATAAGCTCCTGATGTATTGACAAAGGTTATGATCGGACGGTTGAATTTCTCTGCCTGCTTCATGAGACGCAGTGCCTTGCGGTAACCCTCAGGTGATGGCATACCATAGTTTCTCTTTGCGCAGTCTTCAAGGTCTTTTCCCTTGTGGACACCGATAACTGTGACCGGCTGGCCGTCTAAATATGCGATTCCACCTACGATAGCCGGGTCATCGCGGAAATATCTGTCTCCGTGCAGCTCCATAAACTCATCAAAGATATAGTCCATATAGTCAACCGATGCAAGTCTCTTAATCTGTCTTGCGGCGCTGACCTTATCCCATACCTTAAATGGCTTGGCCTTTGCCTCGCGCTCCTTCATAAGCTCTGTCGGCTCGTAATTGTCGTCTGAGTGAAGCGGGTCAAAATTGGCATAGCCAGTGGTAGGTCTGTGAGCACGTAAAATCTTGTAAAGAGTCTTCTTTAAATCCTCACGCTCAACTATCATATCCACAAAGCCGTGCTCAAGCTGGAACTCTGCCCTCTGGAAGCCCTCAGGCAGCTTCTGTCCGATGGTCTGCTCGATAACACGAGGACCCGCAAAACCGATAAGTGCCTTTGGCTCTGCAAGAATGATGTCTCCAAGCATTGCAAAGCTGGCTGTCACACCACCTGTTGTAGGATCTGTGAGTACAGGCACATATAAAAGCCCTGCCTCTGAATGACGTTTTGCTGCGGCTGAGGTCTTTGCCATCTGCATCAGCGAAATGATACCCTCCTGCATTCTGGCACCGCCTGAACAGCAGAATAATATAACAGGAAGTCTTTCCTCTGTGGCACGCTCAAATGCGCTTGTGATTTTCTCACCAACCACATGACCCATGCTTCCCATCATAAATCTTGAATCAATTACACCAAGCACGGTCTCCTCGCCGTAAATTTTTGTCTTACCGATGACAATGCCCTCAGAAAGTCCTGTCTTCTCCTGAGTCTTTGCAATTTTCTCCTCATACTCAGGGAAATTGAGAGGATTTCCTGTTATAAGCTCTGTAAACCATGGCTCAAATGCTTCCTTGTCGGAAACCATTCTGATTCTGTTTTTAGCACGCACACGGAAATAATAATTACACTCATAGCAGACGTATTTGTGCTGTTTTACAACTGATTTGAGCACCGTCTTGCCACACTTGGGACAAACGATTGTCTCAGGTACATCCTCTTTGGTTTCCTGTGCTGCACCGGCATTTTTGCCATCTGCGGCTGTTTTTGCGCTCTCAGCGTTCTTTGCTAAAATCTCTTCAGCCTCTATATTTTTATCTTTCTTCTTGAATAACTTCATCATGTCTCCTTATGCAATTAACCTATTGCAAATGTAAGCTCCGCCATACAGGCAACCTTGCCGTTTACCCTGGCAACAGCCTTGCCTACACCGATAGGACCCTTAACCTTTATAATCTCAGTGGTCAGCTCCAGCGTATCTCCCGGAACCACCTTCTGCTTGAACTTGGCATTATTGATGCCTGCAAAATATGCAGTCTTGCCCTTCCACTCATCCTGACAAAGAATGGCAACTGCACCTGTCTGCGCCAAAGCCTCAATAATAAGCACTCCCGGCATCACCGGATTTCCCGGAAAATGTCCCATAAAATGTGGCTCATTCATAGTCACATTCTTCTTAGCCACACACTTTACGCCCGGCTCCAGTTCCTCAACCGTATCAATGAGAAGAAACGGACTGCGGTGCGGCAGAATATCCATAATCTGCTGCGTATTCATAATTGACATATTGCATATATCCTTTCTCAATTCGCTCTAAACTATCTACATGCTCCGCGCTCCGCAACGTGGAGCCGGAAAGCACACAGTGTGTTCTGAATGAAAAATATGAACTGTCACGGCGTTCCATCCACTCCAATAGCATGAAGCACTAACACCATATCACAGCCTGTCCGTGCAAAATGCCGTGACTAATTTCATATTTTTTATGAGGAATATACTGTGTGCTCCACCGGTCCTCACAGCCTAAATGCGCGAAGCCCTAAAAAGCAGAAGCAATTTATCTACATGCTTCGCGCTCAACAAAGTGGAGCCGGGAAGCACACAGTGTGTTCTGAATGAAAAATATGAACTGTCACGGCGTTCCATCTGCTCCAATAGCATGAAGCTCTAACACCATATCACAGCCTGTCCGTGCAAAATGCCGTGACTGACTTCATATTTTTTATGAGGAATATACTGTGTGCTCCACCGGACCTCACAGCCTACATTCGCGAAGCCCCTAAATTATTTATAAGCCTTGAGCAGAATACTTGCATTATGTCCACCGAATCCCAGTGAATTGCTAAGTGCATACTCAACAGGCTCCTCATAGCTGTCCTTGCAGTAATTGAGGTCAATCTCCTCATCAGGAGTCTCATAGCCAACAGTCTTATGTATAAATCCATCCTGGATTTCCTTCACACATGTTATAAACTCAACAGCTCCTGCTGCTCCGAGCAGATGTCCTATCATAGACTTTGTTGAATTGATTTTAAGATTTGCAGCCTCATCACCGAACGCAAGCTTGATTGCTCTTGTCTCAAAGAGATCATTGTGATGTGTACCTGTTCCGTGAGCATTGATGTATTTTACATCTGCCGGTGTGACACCTGCATCGCTCATGGCATTGGTCATGGCTCTTGCTGCGCCTGCGCCATCCTCCTGCGGAGATGTGATATGGTATGCATCCGATGAGCAGCCGTATCCGACTACCTCTGCATAAATCTTTGCACCTCTTGCCTTTGCATGCTCAAGCTCTTCAAGGATAACTACTCCTGCGCCCTCACCCATTACAAAGCCGCTTCTGTTCTTGTCAAACGGAAGTGAGCACTTTGCCGGATCATCTACTGTAGAAAGCGCTGTAAGTGCTGTAAATCCTGCGATTCCGATAGGACATACACTGCCCTCTGTACCACCGGCTACCATCACGTCAGCCTCACCGTACTGGATGCTTCTGTATGCCTCACCGATTGTGTTTGTTCCTGTAGCGCAGGCTGTTACATCATTGATACTCTTTCCCTTGAGTCCGAACTGGATGGAAACATTTCCTGCTGCCATGTTACAGATCATAAGCGGAACAAGCAGAGGATTGACTCTGTTTGGTCCCTTTTCATAAAGCTTTTGTGTCTCGCGCTCCATAGCCTGAAGACTTCCGATACCTGAACCGATGGCACATCCAACCATGTATGGATCTTCCTTTTCGATGTCAAGTCCACTGTCATCAATTGCCTGCTTTGCAGCAGCTACAGCGTACTGTGAGAATGGTTCCATTCTCTTTGCAGCCTTTCTGTCCATAAAATCCTGTGGGTTAAAGTCCTTAAGCTCTGCTGCAATGTGACATTTATAATCTGTTGTGTCAAATTTTGTGATGTGGTCAAATCCGATTTTTCCGGCCTTTACCGATGTCCAGAAATCGTCCACATTATTTCCGATTGGTGTTACTGCTCCAAGTCCTGTTACAACTACTCTTCTACTCATATTGCCATTCCTCCGTCAACAGACAGCACCTGGCCTGTGATGTAGCCTGCTGCATCTGATGCTAAAAATAATACTGCGTTTGCGATATCCTTTGTGTTTCCCGGTCTGCCAAGCGGAATCTGTGATAAAAGATTCTCCTTTGCCGCATCGGCAAGCACATCTGTCATCTCTGTCTCTACAAAGCCCGGTGCCACTGCGTTTGCTGTGATTCCCCGGCTGGCAAGCTCTCTGGCTACAGCCTTTGTGAGTCCTATAACTCCTGCCTTGCTGGCGCTGTAGTTGGCCTGTCCTGCATTTCCGAGTATACCGGAAACTGATGAAATATTGATAATTCTTCCTGATTTCTGCTTCAAGAAATAGCGTGACATATGACGGATTGTGTTGAACGCACCCTTAAGGTTTGTATCGAGCACTGCGTCATAGTCTGCCTCGCTCATCTTCATGATGAGACCGTCTCTTGTGATTCCTGCGTTGTTTACGAGGATATCTATGTGCTTGTACTCCTTGATGAGCGCTGTTATCATATTCTGGCACTCGTCAAAATCAGATACATTGCACTGATAAGAAACTGCATCACCGCCTGCTGCCTTTATCTCTGCAACAACGGCATCTGCCTTTTCCTTTGAACCATTATAATTTACTATTACAAAGGCGTGTGCTGCGGAAAGTGTAAGAGCTATCTGTCTTCCAATTCCGCGGCTTGCGCCTGTAACCAGGGCATTTTTACCTGTTAACATACTTTTCAAAATCCTCCAGTTTGTCTATGTTTACGACTTTTACGTCTCTATTTATCTTTCTCATAAATCCGCTGAGTGATCGTCCCGGTCCGATTTCCACGAACTCATCTGCACCGTCTGCGATAAGGCGCTCGATGGTCTGCTGCCAGCGTACTGACGATGAAACCTGCTTTGTCAGATAATCCTTGACATCTGCCGGTGACTTCACATAGTCTGCTGTGACATTTGTGATATATGGCACCTTGATATCGTGGATTTCTACACTCTCAAGTGCATCTGCGAGCTTTTCGCCTGCGCCCTTAAGCATAGCTGAATGGAAAGGTCCGCTGACCTTGAGCGGTACGCATCTCTTGGCGCCTGCCTCGCTGCATGCTGCTGCGGCGGCATCTACTGCTGCCTTTTCTCCTGTGATAACAATCTGTCCCGGGCAGTTATAGTTGGCTACCGATACCACTGAATTTGTCTCATCTGCTGTCTTTTTGCAGATATCCTCAATGACCTGCGGATCAAGTCCTAAAACCGCTGTCATGGCTCCACCTGTAGGAACTGCCTCCTGCATGTAGATTCCTCTTTTTCTGACAACTGCGAATGCATCTGCCATAGTCATGGCTCCTGATGCGATGAGAGCACCATATTCCCCAAGGCTTAATCCTGCTGTGACATCAGGTGTGATACCTTTGTCAATGATTGCCTGATATATAGCTGCCTCAACTGCAAGCATACATATCTGTGTGTACTCTGTAATATTCAGCTTGTCATTTTCCTCAAAGCATAATGCCGGAATATCCAAGCCTGTCTGTTCACTGGCAAGGTCGATTACTGCCTTTGCATTTGGCATTGTATCGTAAAACTCCTTACCCATTCCTATATACTGTGAGCCCTGTCCGGGAAACATAAATACTCTCTTACCCATTTTCGGTTTCTCCTTATTTCTGACAGGATATCGTAAGCCACTCTTTCCAGGCGGCCCGGTATCCTTAAATTTGCATGTAAAAGTGAATACTGTCTATTTGTTCAGTCCCACTACATCCTCAATGATTTCTTTGCAGGTTTCCTCTTTCTTTACGAGGCCTGCGCTCTGACCTGCCATGACGCTGCCATATACGGTATCTCCGTCTACAACGGCTTTTCTGAGTGCGCCAAGTGTCATTTTTTCGAGCTCTTCAAATGGAGCTCCTTCCTTTTCCAGCTTGAGGTATTGTCTGGTCATCTTGTTTCTGAGCACTCTGATCGGATGACCTGTGCTCATTCCTGTAACCTCGGAATCTATATCCTTGGCCTTAATGACCTTCTGCTTATAGTTTTCATGTACTATCGATTCTTTTGCGGTGACAAAGCGTGTGCCCATCTGGACTGCCTCTGCACCGAGTGCAAATGCTGCATTGAAGCCTCTGTTGTCTGCAATTCCGCCTGCTGCAATAACAGGGATGCTCACTGCATCAACAACCTGTGGCACAAGTGTCATGGTAGTCTGTGCTCCGATATGTCCGCCTGACTCCATTCCCTCGGCGATTACCGCACTTGCCCCACCTCTCTCCATGAGCTTTGCGAGTGCTACGCTTGCAACTACAGGGATTACGATGACGCCTGCTTCTTTCCACATATCCATGTACTTTGCAGGGTTTCCTGCGCCGGTGGTGACTACCTTTACCTTTTCCTCGGCGATGATTTTTGCTATCTCATCGGCCTCCGGATTCATAAGCATGAGGTTGACTCCGAACGGCTTATCTGTCTCCTTCTTTGCAGCGACTATCTGCTCCTTTACCCATGAAGCCGGGGCTCCGCCTGCTCCGATGATGCCAAGTCCGCCTGCATTGGACACAGCGCTGGCAAGCTCATGGGTTGCTACCCATGCCATGCCACCCTGAATGACCGGATATTTGATTCCAAGAAGCTTTGTTATTCTTGTTTCCATGTCTTTTAAGCCTCTACACCTTTGTTCTTAAGATACTCAATGATGTCGTTAACTGTTGCGATTTTCTCTAAATCCTCTGAAGGGATTTCTACTCCGTACTCCTCCTCGAGTGCCATTACAAGCTCGAAAAGATCTAATGAATCTGCCTCAAGATCCTCCTTGAAGTTTGACTCTAATTTGATATCCTCCTCGTCGATTCCTAACTGATCTGCTACGATTTCCTTGATTTTCTCCAACATATTTCTGTTCTCCTTTTTCTGTGTTTATTTTCGGTTTTGTGTGCTGGTATATTTGCACTAGTTTGCATGTCAAATATTTTCATTATCAAATCATTTGACAGTGAAAGTATATCACATTTAAAATAGTTGTCAAGTCAAAGTATTTTTATTTTTCATTTTTTATGGTACGGGAGCAGGCGGGCAGAAAATTACCCATCCAAAACGTCTCCTACCAGCAGCCAAGAGGCTGTAAGAATTGTAAGTCAGGTTTTCTATGCCTGACGCAGCCGGCTTTTACGCGCCGTCCTTAGCGCGGCAACGCCTCGCCCGTGCTTCCATGCACGTGCGCTGCTGTGTACCTATTACAATTCCAACAGCCTCTAAGCAGCTTCGTACAAACTCATTGGATGGGCAATTTTCTGCCCGCCTGCTCCCTTACACTGTGACAATAATATACACTAAAAAACAGACTGTAATTATGAGTGGTCAGCTCAATTTTACAGTCTGCTCTATATTAATCTCTCAAACACCCAACCGGCACAACCCGAACTCCTGACTCCGTGGTATATGCCATGGTTGCATTTGCGCAAATCACAATCAGTGCCGATGGTTCTTTATATACATCACGTGGATGTTTTTCTTTTTCCAATGCTTTCTCATTATATTTTAAGATAATATCCTTGAATCGCAGCAAGGATTTTTCCGCTTCCGGAATCTTGTTCACTCCGGTTTTTATTTCAATAAGCGCATAACGGCCGTCCTCCAACTGATAGACTGCATCTGCTTCTACGCCCATATCATCTGTATAATGCATCACTCTGGCATTGTGCTTTTCAGCAAATACAAGTAAATCTCTAAGCACCATATTTTCAAATACATGCCCAAATAGATCCAAATCGTTGATAAAATAGTCCGGATTAACACCAAGCGCAGCCAATCCTATAGAGGGATCAACAAATATATGCTTTTTGGCAGCTCTGATAGCTGTTTTCGAACGCAAATGCGGTGTCCAGGCATCTATATCCTTTACAACATACAATAGCTCCAGAGCATCTATATATGAAGAAAGCGTTACATCTGTAACATTCTGTGTGGCTTTTACATCTGAAAATATATTCTTGCGTTTTGCTGTAGTAGCCATATTTCTGGCATACGACCAAAGCAGTGTCCTTGCCCATTCCGGATTTCTGTTTACTCCATCAATCGCTGATATGTCTTTCTGATAAATCTGCCTATAATAATCCTTAGCTATTTCAAGCTTTGCACTGTCCTTTGAAAGTGCCATGCATCTCGGCCATCCACCTCTACAGACCGCAAAAAACAAATCCTCAAGCTTTATATCTGTGGTAAGTCCATCAATATCATATGCTTCATCTTCTAATAATTTAAACAACGATATGCTTCCGTTTGATTCTCCTGTCTCAAACAAAGTCATAGGGTACATCGTAACCTCTGTTATTCGTCCTGTACCTGTATGGGGTGTATTAATCTTCTTACTTGATGAGCCTGTCAGATAAAACTCTCCTACACTCTCCGGATTGTCATCGCACGCTTTTCTTATTGTTCCCCATATCTTTGGGGCATCCTGCCACTCGTCAAACAGTATTGGCTTAGGATTCTTTAAAAAGAGCTTAGGTGCAGTTTCTGCTACTGCAAGATACCCCTCTCTCTTGTCTTCATCCTGAAATTCAATAACAGTTTTACATCGTTCTCTTGCTGTTCTTGTCTTTCCACATCCTTTTGGTCCTGTGATGCTCACTGCATTAAATGCCTCTGTTTTTCTATCTATCACATCATCAACAATTCTGCTTATATATTCCATAAATATCTGCTCCCTTCATGGTTATTATACCATTTAATTCACAGATTATACAAGGTTATTTTATGTTTTTCGAGTGTTTTGTTTTGTATTTTTCTAATGTTTTATTTTATATTTTTCGAGTGTTTTATTTTACTTTTTTCGAATACTAAAAAGAGCAGGACAAGTATTTCTACCTATTCTGCTCTTTTTTACATATTTTAATTATTTAAATATAGATTATCTACCGGCTGTTCGCCATCTGCTTCACATAGTCGAGCGCCTTCTTAACCGGTGGGATTGATATCACTATGATTGTGATAATTTCCTCTACTGCAAGGTATGAGCCGTTGTAGGTCACTGAATATATGAGCGCATCTATCATCTTGTTTCCTATCGTGACAGGTGCGTATGCTGCAAAGAACACAACTCCCGACAGCACTGCAAAGAAAAATCTACTGGGCTGCACCTCCGGTGGTGTTACCGCTGTTTGCTCCACCTGTGCTGTCCCCGGTATTTCCACCGGTGTTACCACTATTTCCACCTGTGTTGCCACCGGTGTTTTCTCCGGTATTTCCGCCTGTGTTGCCACCGGTGTTTTGTCCACCATTTCCGCCTGTGTTACCACCGGTGTTTTCTCCGGTATTTCCGCCTGTTGTTCCGTCTGTATTGTCTCCGGTATTTCCACCGGTGTTGCCACCAGCAGCATCTGTCTTATTCGTGTCTGTTGTGGTCTTATCCGGTGTTGTAGTTCCTGCATCAGGTGCGGTCACTGTCTGATCTGTAGGATTATTCTGCGTCTGGTCATCGGCAGGTGTATCCTGTGTCTCCTGGCTGTCCTGATAATCATCCGATATTTGGGCATATGGCAGGAAATCTATTGGTGTAAGGTCAGCATGTATCTGATCCATGTAGTTCTTCCATATTTCTGCCGGGTAAGAGCTTCCTGTCAGTTTTTTGACTGTCTCAGGCATATCGCAGCCTACCCATACACATGTGGTGTAGTATCTGGTAAAGCCACAGAACCAGCCATCCTTCTTATCGTTTGTGGTTCCGGTTTTGCCGGCACAAGGCATGCCATTGTCCAGATTAGCGCTACGTCCGGTTCCTGATTTCATAACATCTGTCATGACATCTGTCATCATACGCGATGCTGTCTCTGTATATATGACGGTATCCTTCTGCGATGATGTATATATGATATTGTTGTCAGAATCCACAATCGACTTAATACATGTCGGATTCCTGTACATTCCATCGTTCTCAAGTGTTGAATATGCAGATGCCATCTCCAGTGTGGATACACCTGTTGTAAAACCTCCAAGTGCTGTTGCTGTGACATAGTCATCCTTTACAATATTGGTAAAATTCATATCCTTGAGATACTGTAAGCCTACCTTTGGTGTGAGCTCATCATATAGCTGCCATGCTACAGTATTCAGTGACTTTTGAACGGCAAACCTGATAGTCACATCACCGTAATATGAATCACCCGAGTTAGACGGTCCTCCATCAAACTTGTGGTCATTTACGATGGTATCCGGTGTCTTACCACGCTCAAATGATGGTGTATACACAATGAGCGGCTTGATTGAGCTTCCCGGCTGGCGATGGCTTTGGAAAGCACGGTTTAGCGTATGACTGACCGCATCCTGGCTTCGTCCACCAACTATTGCAACCACCTCGCCTGTGTCGTTGTCTATGCAGGTTGCAGCACTCTGCAGCTTAAATGTGCCATCATCGGTCGTGTCTGTAAAGTCCAAAAGCGTCAGGTCAATTGAATCCTGAAGCTGCTGCTGCATAGTCAGATCAATTGATGTATAAATCTTGTAACCGTCTGAGTAGAGCTTTTTCTGACAATATGAATACATCTCATCATATGAAGCATCATACTCCTTTTCTTCATCGTCTGAGTCAAAGTAATACTTGAACTTGAAGCCCTCATTCTCCATGAGCGCCCTCGTAGCGCAGTAATATGCATAGGTATCCACATAATTGTACTTGACCGTGTCATCCTTCTCAGGCATGTTTAGGGTTATCTCCTCGTTTATAGCGGCCTCATATTCCTGCTGTGTGATTTTGCCATCTTCCCTTAGATTTTTCAATATAAGATTGCGACGTGTCAATGTATGATCCTTGTTGTTTATCGGGTCATAGTATGTCGGGCTGTTCGGAATCGCACACAAAAAGGCAGTCTGCGACAAATCAAGATCCGAAAGCTCACAGTTAAAATAGCCATGGCACGCTGCCTGAATACCATAATATCCGTTCATGAAATAGACATTATTCAGGTAGAACTCCATAATATCGTTCTTGGAATATTTCTTTTCCAGCTCCATCGCTATGAACATTTCCTTGACTTTTCGCTGCCAGTTCTTGTTCGTATCCAGATAAATATTTCGGGCGAGCTGCATCGTGATGGTACTGCCACCCTGGGTAATTCTCTTGTTTTTTATAATTGACTTTGCGGCACGCACTATTGCCTTTAGGTCCACACCATTGTGCTTATAGAACTTCTTGTCCTCGATACTGACCATGCAGTTTACGAAGTTCTGCGGTATATCCTCATACTTCACATAGTCAGCCTTTTTGGTAGTGGCCGTCTCGGATATCTCATCACCGTTTGTATCGTAGAGCGTACTCGTGCGCGCCGGTAAAAATGTGTTTTTGTCAGATTTCTGCACGAGCTCTACCGCCTCTGAGTGAAGCTTCGCCACCTTGTCTGCATAGCCTCCAAAGTAATAAAAGCATAATCCACCGAGAATCAGTACCATCAGAAAAATCTGAAGCTTTATGAAAAACCAGAAAACGCGATGCTGCTTTTTCTTTTTTTTCTTTTTCTGTTTTGCCATTTCTAAACGTTACCTCCAAACTATCGGTATACCATTGTATATCGGCATACTTTATAGATAATTGACAACTATATCCAATATGTACTGTCTATTATACTACAATGCCTCTACATCAGCTAATTAATAATTGCTTAATTTTCTATTATACCTTTATAGCACAAAAGGAAGCCATCTGCTCCCTTTATCTCGCTATTTTACATCTTTATTACTGTTGTAGTCAAGTAAATAGTTTTTTACAATGCTTTTCGCTATCTCTAGCCAAGCTGGTCAGCCAGAAATTCTGCTGCTGCACCCGCCAGCTTTTCGGCAATCTCAGACTTATCGGCTTTTTCATCGTAAACACACAGTATAACGGCTCCCGCGCTATCACCATCATGCACTATTACTGCTATTGCCTGCGCTTCACAGTCAGCTTTATCGTCCTTTACCACAGGTATCAGGGTATCGTCTTTTTTACTGTACAATGCACTTTTTCTCTTATCCATAATATTCTCGAGTTCTTTTGACAAAGCCTTGCCTATATAATTTTTGTGGTTTTTGCCGGCTGCCGCTATTATCTCATCCCGGTCTGCCACACATACCATGGCTCCTGTTACCTTTGACAGGCTCTGTGCATATGCCTGTGATATATTCTTCAGGCTTCCAACCTGCGAATACTTCTTTAGCACTATCGTCTCGTCCGCATCCATATATATTTCCAGTGGGCTTCCCTCTTTTATATGCAGCATCCTGCGAAGCTCCTTTGGTATGACTATTCTGCCGAGGGAATCTACTCTTCTGGTCAATCCTGTGATTTTCACTTTATTGTCCTCCGGTTACTTTTTTGCATTTGCATTCATGCTTTGGAGGTAGTATATGGGAATTTGAATAAAATATACATTCGATATGCACTGATACAGTGCTCTTTCATAATAGCTTTTATAATGTCACGGTATGTTTTGAATTTGATAAGGTATCTATATCCGTCAGCTCACGCTCATCTGCGATATCCACATATACACAGTCATACTTCTTTGCCACACTTCTGCCACCCTTATCACCCTCCAGTGATAAAAGCTGCGGGATAAGCGATGAATGAAATACACACGGATTACCTACGGTATCTCCACAGCGAAGTGAAAAAACTGATTTCATATTTCCTTTATTTTCAAGCACTTTATCTATTAATTTAATCACGCTTTGACTTTTTAAATATGGCTGGTCAGCTACTGCAAACATGTAGTAGTCCTGCATACCAGTCTTTTTCTGCTCCTGCACCGCCATAATTCCTGCTTTTATGGTGTAGGATATGCCTTTTTCGCTGTCCGGACTTAAGACTGCATGGCAATCGGGGATAGATGAGCAGTAGTCCAGTATTTCCCGATAACGTGTAACAACGGTTATATCTATGACCGGGTTATTCGATTCTGCATTTTTTAATTTATTATATCTATCTTTAATTTCTATCAAACGTTCAAGCAGATGCCTGTACATAGGTTTTCCATCCAGCTCATAAAACAGCTTGTTACTTCCAAAACGGCGGCTGTTTCCAGCCGCCATGTATATGATATGAATCATTTCACTCTAAGGTCCTTCTCTTGCCAGTCAGGGTCTGCCATTCCCATAAGTATTTTCTCAGGAGTAAACGGAACTGTCCTGTGCCACACACCTGTTGCGCGATAAATGGCATGTGCCAGTGCAGGAGCCGGTGTATTGATAACTATCTCGCCGATTGACTTGACTCCAAATGGGCCTGAAGGCTCATAGCTTGTCTCAAATTCAACGTTGATATGTCCCACATCCTGTCGTGTCGGTATCTTGTACTGCATGAAATCATTTTCTGCGATTTTACCACCGGCATTGTAGGTAACATTCTCATAAAGTGCCATGCCGATTCCCTGACCTATGCCACCCTCTGTCTGTACACGCGCAAGGTTTGGATTGACCGGAATTCCACAGTCCACGACAGCCTGATAATCAAGTATTTTAACTGCTCCTGTCTCCTTATCAAGCTCTATCTCGACCATGCCTACCATGTACGGAGGCGGTGAGACAGGTGATGAATATGTGGCGGTGACATCTACAGGTATCGTGTTGTTGACCTGTGCTTTTGTTGCTATATCGGAAAGACTTACGGAAACTGCCCCATTGTCTGCACCGTCCGGATTTATGATATACACCTCTTTACCGTCGAAATCCACCTCTGATGCAGCACAGCCCAGCAGCTGTGCACCGATTTTCTTTATATTTTCACGAAGCTCAAGTGCTGCATTCTGTGTGGCCATTCCTGTGATGTAGGTGGTTGATGAGGCATATGAACCCGAGTCATAAGGAGAAGCATCTGTATCCGCTCCAAACACTGTTATATCATCCGGCTCGCAGTCAAGTACCTCAGCCGCCATCTGCGCAAGTATTGTATCACAGCCTGTTCCCATGTCTGCCGCACCTATCATCATATTGTAGGTGCCACAGTCTGAAAGCTTTAAGGTACACGAGCCGACATCTACATTGGATATGCAGGAGCCCTGCATTGCAAGCGCCATGCCTGCCGCACGAACCTTGCCATTTCCCATATCGCGGACAGGATACTTTTCTGCCCAGTGGAAATTGTCCGCGCAGTGCATTATACATCTGTCAAGTGCACATGCATTTGCTGTCTCGCCAAAATATGCCGGCATAAACATGCCCTCGCGTACAATATTTTTCAAACGAAGTTCAACCGGGTCTATATGCAGCTTTTCTGCGAGCTCATTGACGGTTGATTCAAGTGCAAATATGCCCTGTGTGGCTCCATAGCCTCTGTATGCTCCTGCCGCCTGCACGTTTGTATACACAACATCGCACGAAAATCTTGTTGCCTCGCAGCCTCCTGTATAAAGTGGAAGCGATTTATGACCGGAAAGTCCTACTGTTGTAGTGCTATGCTCTCCGTATGCTCCACCATTTGACAGCGTATAAAGATCTATCGCCCTTATATGACCATCTTTCATCGCTCCAAGACGCACGGTAACTTCCATCTCATGACGCGGTGACGCGATAGTCTGACACTCTTTTCTGCTGTAGATTATCTTGCTCGGGCGCTTTGTCTTCCAGGTAACAAATGCCGGATACACCTCACAGACCGCTGTCTGCTTGGCACCGAAACCGCCTCCGATACGCGGCTTTTCAGCGCGCACCATAGACTTTGGAATATCAAGTGCATTTGCCAGTATTCGGCGCAGGTGGAAAACTATCTGTGTCGAGCTGATGCAGTGAAGTCTGCCGTATCTGTCTATCTCACAGTATGCCCTGCAGGTCTCCATATATGCCTGCTGCGCGGCCTTTATGCGATATGTGTGTTCAATAATCTCATCGCACTCTGACAGAATTTTCTCCACATTTCCATGCTCATCCTCCTCGTGGTGAATGAGATTGCGCTTTACATCGCCTGTATCTATGCTGGATGACCAGTCATCCTCAGGATGCACGAGCACCTTGTTATCCAGCGACTTTCTGAAGTCAAGCACCGGCTCAAGCACCGTGTACTTTACTTTTATCATGTTAAGAGCCTTGTCCACCGCCTTTTCAGATTCTCCGACTACTATAGCGACGGCGTCACCTACGCTTCTCACATGGCGGTCAAGGATTAATCTGTCATATGGTGACGGCTCCGGAAATGTCTGGCCTGCGATAGAAAAACGCTTTTTCGGAACATCCTCCCAGGTGTATACTGCGACCATGCCCGGCACCTTAAGAGCGATATCTGTCTTTACATCCTCGACAATTGCATTTGCATATGGGCTTCTAAGAAGCTTTATGACAAGCGCATCACGCGGTGTGATGTCATTGGTAAATACCGGCTTTCCGAGTAAAAGCTGGCTCGAGTCCTTTTTAGGTATACATTTTCCAACCGCGTGGTAATCCCTTCTGGCGCGGTTGAAGCTGTTTTCATTAGTTTGATTTGTGCTCATCCTGCCACTCCTTTCCGATATCCTCTCCATAGACGCCTGCCTCAAGATTAAGAGGTGCGCCCTCTTTCTTACTGTTTAAGAAATTTCTGATTGAGCGCAGCTGACTCTGATATCCTGTACAACGGCACAGATTTCCTGAAAGATATTCAAGAATTTCCTCATCAGTCGGGTCAGGATTTTCTCTCAGAAGCGCCACAATATTTACAATATAACCTGGATTACAGAAGCCGCACTGATCAGCTCCCTGTGCAGCAAAAAATCCTGTAAACTGCTTAGCTTCCTCCTCAAGTCCCTCGAGGGTGTCCACCGCTCTGCCGTCTGCCCTGCCTATCGGCGTGCTGCATGACAGCACAGGCTTTCCATCCAGAAGCACTGTACAAAGACCACAGTTGCCTGACTCACAGCCTCTCTTCACCGAAAAGCAATTGTGCTTACGGCAAAAGTCCAAAAGCACCATATCCTGGTCTACCGAGTCGGTTATTAACTTTCCATTTAATTTTATTTTAACATCCATATATATGAATTCCTTCCTACTTAATGCTCGTGCTTAATATCATCGCAGATGTCAAGCGACTGTGTAACAGCGCGGCGTGTAAGCACCCTGCAGATTATCTCTCTGTACTCAGCCCCTGCCCTTATATTGCTTCCAAAACGGATATGCTCTGCAACATATTCGGCAAATTTATCTATTTTGGCATTGGTTTCGGAGTTATCTGTCAAGGCTGCATTACCATCTGTCTTTGCATCTGCTAAACAATCGAGTATGCCATCCTCATCCCACACAGGCTCTGCCATATATGGTGATGCTCCGATAACCGCCACATACCTGCCGCTTCTGTTTGCCACTGCACATGTGAGCACCGGAAAGTCTGTTGACTGGTTTCTCTGGCTTAAGTATACTACGCCCTTTGCATTTTTCGGTACTATTACTGACACAAGCACATCGCGCGTGGTTCTTGGAAGTGCCGCAAACTCATCCAAATCCATAATTCCCGCCTTGTGAAGCTGCACCTTTGCTCCCAGTGCCCTGAAAATCGTCATGACATCTGAAAATCCGAATCTGCCCCAGATGCTTCCTCCGACAGTTGCCACATTTCTAAATTGCACTCCGACAATGTGTCTGACCGACTCTGCGATTGCGCCGTGTGTATATGCATTCAGTGCTTCATGTGTCTCTATCTGCCTGAGTGTTGCATATGCACCGATTCTAAACTCGTTCTCATCCTCATCAATTTGGTCAAGTCCGAGATCGCACAGGTCAATTGCCGTGCCAAGCGTCTTATTTTTCATTTTGAGCCAGAGCATGCCGCCCAGCACAAAATTCGGTTTTTTCTGATAAAGCTCATAAGCTTCATCAAGGCTTTGCGCCCTCACATATTGATTGTAATAAAACATATTTTTCTCCTGTTATCCTGCTATATAGGTAACTATCAGTTACCTCATTTCGATTTCATACATCGCTTCCCACCTGATGTCATGCTCCTTCATAAAGGCTATGAGGCACTCCCTGTCAGAAAGCTCTGCTCTCCATGCCAGCCCGCAGCCCGCCGATATGACAGACGGAAGAGGAATCGTGCGTCCCGGAATACCACATGCCTTGCCCTTGATATCAAGCTTCAACGGTGCTGTGTTAGTCTCGAAGGTGATGATTAGCCGTTTTTTCTTTTCTCTTGCCAAATTTTTATCCATTACCTCACACCTTGTATAACTCTACGGACTTACAATAAGAGATGCCCCAGCCATCTTTTCTGCGATATCATACATGTTGGTCACCTCTCCGACTGCAAGCTTATCTGACAGCTCATAGTAGTTCAGGCATGTTCCGCAGGTAAAAATTTTCACCCCACGGCTCTTAAGCTCCTTTAAATCCTCAAGTGACTCTGAGCCCTCACAGGTCAGCTTCGCTCCTCCATTGTAGAAAAGCATGGTTTCAGGCGGGTTGTCCTGCTGCGAAAGTGCGTAGATGAAGCCCTTTATAAGTACCTTGCCAAGCTCCTCGCTGCCCTCTCCCATATATGAAGAGCGGATTACAACAACCCTGTTATCTGCGGCCGGCCTGCATGCATACTGTGAAGCCTCGTCTGTATCCGAAAGCTCATCGGCATTTACAGCTTCAATTGTCAGCTTTACGCTGTAGCTTCCGTCGTCGAGCTTACTGCTATCACAGCTATAGCCCTTCTGTGCAGCCATCTTTTTTAAATTTTCCACTGCAACTTCATTGTCCACAAGTGTCTCCACCGTATCCGGCTGTGTGAGAGCCTCTATCGCCTTCTTTGTCTTTACAACCGGGATCGGACATGTATCCCCTATTGCATTTACTGTTATCATATTTATAATCCTCCCTATGTTATTTCAACTCGTCAGCCCTCAGAATGCAGGGCATGCAGCCTGTCAGCAAATTTGCATAAGCTATGGCAGCTTAAAATCAGTTCACATATATCGGCACATCGCGACGCTTAACAAATCGTCCCACCTTTGCAGCCGGGAGCCCTGCGGCTTTAAGCTCATGCAAAAATGCATCTGCCTCAGAGGCTTTTACTGCAAACAGCAATCCTCCGGAGGTCTGCGGATCGAAAAGTACCTCCTCCATTGAAAAAGGTATATTTTTTGCAAAGCACACCTTATCACCTACATGGTTTCTGTTGCGCTGGGCCGCTGCCGTGAGGAAAAACTCATCTGCGCATCGCAGTGCTCCGGTAATGACCGGGATGGAAATCGAGTCGATAAGTGCTGTTATATCATCATTTAACATCTCACTCAGATGCCCTAAAAAGCTAAATCCCGTGACATCCGTGCATGCATGTATATCGAAAGCATGACTGATTTCGGATGCTGCCTTATTCAGTGTGGTCATAGAGCTTACCGCATCCTCAATTGCACCTAACGGAGCTTCCCCGACGCGGTTTGCGTTGCATACAAGCCCCACTCCGAGTTTCTTTGTAAGTATAAGCACATCTGACGGCTGCCCTGTATTGTTGCTGTAAATATGCTCCGGGTGGACCGTACCCATGACTGAAAGTCCGTATTTTACATCACTGTCTGCTATAGAATGGCCGCCCGCAAGTGTGCCGCCTGCCTCTATCACCTTATCGGCACCGCCCTGCATTATTTTGCCAAGTATATTCAGATCCATTTTCTCAGGGAAACAGACGATGTTCAATGCGGTCTTTACTGTGCCGCCCATCGCATAGATATCACTGAGCGCATTTGCAGCCGCTATCTGTCCAAACGTATACGGATCATCAACCATCGGCGGAAAAAAATCAAGCGTCTGGACTACCGCCGTGTCATCTGAAATTTTGTACACTGCCGCATCATCACAGCTATCATATCCGATGAGCAGATTGCTGTCTTTTTCACCCCTTGGCAGCTTTGCTAAAACATGACTTAACAAATCCGGACCAAGCTTTGCGGTACAGCCACCGCCCTTGCAAAACACTATTTCCTGTGGCATTTTTGCTCCTTTCAATTGTTTAATACTATTTATCGCAATGCCGCAATCTGCATAAGCGCTTCAGCGGCCTCATTTATCTCATCAACTGTATTATAATATGAAAATGAGAATCTCACCATACCCTGATTTTGTGTTCCAAAGAATTTATGCATCAGCGGTGCGCAGTGTATGCCGCTCCTTGTTGCAATGCCATACTCATTCATAAGTATGTCTGACACCTCCGCCGAGTCCATATCAGCTATATTTACTGAAACAATCGCACAGTGCAGACCCTTGTCGGGCAGCATATCGAAATCTCCATATATACTGATTCCGGGGATTGTCTTTATTTTTTCAATAAATGCCTGCATCAGCTCATGCTCTTTAGCGTATATATTGTCGAGGCCGATTTTCTCAAGCTCCATGACACCAGTTAAAAGCCCTGCGATTCCCGGACCGTTTAAGGTACCGGCCTCAAGTCTTGTCGGAAGCTCCATAGGCTGGTTCTCAAGAAAGCTTAGCACGCCGGTGCCACCGCTCTTAAACGGCTTTATATCTGCTCTCTCTCCCACATAAAGTCCTCCGGTGCCCTGCGGTCCCATCAACCCCTTATGGCCTGTGAAGCAGAGCACATCAATATTCATGTCTTTTACATTTATCGGAAGTACACCGGCTGTCTGCGATGCATCGACTATAAATAAAAGGTTATGCTTTCGTGCGATTTGCCCTATCGACTTAATATCCACCACGTTGCCTGTGAGATTTGAAGCATGTGTGCATACGATGGCTTTTGTATCCGGACGGATTAAAGCCTCTATGTCCGACGGGGAAATTATCCCCCTTTTTATGCCTGCATCACTGCATGGTACAATATCCACACCCACGCCCCGCTCCCTTTGCATATAAAGAGGTCTGAGCACAGAATTATGCTCGAGCTGTGTTGTAATCACATGCTCCCCCGGCTCAAACAGTCCGTGGATTGCAATGTTTAGTGCCTCAGTGGCATTTGCCGTAAAAACGAGTCTGGCCGCATCATCTCCTCCGAAAAATTCTGTAAGACACATTCTGGCCTCATATATTTTCCTCGACGCATCAAGCGACGCATCCGATGCCCCGCGCCCGGAATTGCCGCAGTGCTTCATTGCATCAAGTACTGCATCATATACCGCATCCGGCTTTTTAATTGTTGTGGCAGCATTGTCCAGGTAAATCATAGTATGTCCTCATTTACTTCTCATCCAAGCAGATAAAAATTCTTTATATAAAGCTCATCATTTATATTTTTGCTAAGCATATTTGCTTCTGTATGCCTCGGAAGGCTTGCGTAAATTATTGAATCGTTATTTAATTTGCACAATACTTCCCAGCTTTTCAACTCTTCAATCATTTTATAATCTTTAATCCTGATTATATTTTTATTATTATATACAAGTGCCGTTTTTGCTTTGCCTACCGATATTATTATATCCTGTGGGAAAACACCTATGTGTGATATGTCGTCCATATCCATTGCAGTCTGTTCAAGCTGCTCATCAGTGACCTCAAATACGCTATCCCATTCCACGGCAAGCACATGATGCTTATCCTGCCATTTCACCTCTGATATATTGTTACAGCCCACAAGCAGTGCCTGCTCCACAGACATAGGCCGCATGAAGAAATCTTTTTTGTCGCGGACTGTACTCAGCACACCGCTCTCAATACTGCCGATACGCTCGGCAAGGCGATACACCTCATCGCGATTGTGTGACACAAAAATAACAGGATTGTGAAAATCTGTCAGCATCTCCATAAGCTCTGATTCCATGCTTCTTTTCACATGCTCATCCAGTGCCGAAAAAGGCTCATCGAGCAGTATGCACTCCGGCTTAGCCGCAAGCATGCGAAGCATTGCCACGCGCTGCCTCTGACCACCGGAGAGATGATTGGGATATGTGTATGCCATGCCCTCAAGCCCATACCTCTTGAGCCAGCCCTTCACTTTTTCCTCGTTACGCTGCCCCATTGCTATGCATATATTTTCCATCACAGTCATTGTCGGAAATAATGCATAGTCCTGAAACAGATAGCCTACCCTGCGCTTACCGGGGTGCAGATTTATACGCTTTTTCGAATCATACAGCACACGGCCGTTTAATGATATAAAGCCTGAGTCCGGTGTCTCTATCCCTGCTATGCACTTTAATGTCATACTCTTTCCTGAGCCTGACATACCGATTACGGACACAACCTCGTCCGTAAGCTCCATGTCAACCGAGAGCATGAAATTATCCAACTGTTTTTTTATTTTTACTATGAGCGACATTATTTTTTCTCTTTCTCTTTATGCCCTTGCTTTTGCCGCATATCATATTTATTGATACAAGGCATGCAAACGAAATCGCTATGATTACTATGCACCAGAAGCCCGCTGTGGCATAGTCTCCACTTTGGACGACCATTGCTATCTGCTGTGATATGGTCGAGGTTTTTCCTGCTATATTTCCGGCAAGCATTGATGTGGCACCATACTCACCGATAGCTCTGGCAAAAGCCAGTGTGACACCCGAAATGATGCCGGGCTTTGCCATCGGCAGACGTATCTTCCAGAAAATCTTCCACTCACTTATGCCGAGAGTACGCGCCGCATATATGACATTTTCATCTATCTGCTCAAATGCCGCTCTCGCATTTCTGTACATGAGAGGGAGTGCAATGATGGTTGCTGCCACCACACAGCCAAGCCACGTGTGTACTACCTGTATCCCCATGCTATGGCTTAAAAAGCTTCCAAAAGGACGCCTTGTGCTGAAAATCCTTAAAAGAATGTATCCAGCCACGGTAGGCGGCAGTACCATAGGAAGTGTCAGCAGTCCATCCCAGAATGCCCTCACTCTGCCCTTTGTGTTTATGACAAGCTCAGCAAAAGCTATTCCTATGAAAAAAGAAAAAACTGACGCTACTATTCCTGTTTTTAATGTTACCCAAAGCGGTGAAAAATCAATCTGTCCCATTATTTATTTACCGAAAAATGATATTTCTCAAATACTGACATTGCCTCATCTGTCTGAAGGTATGCGATAAATTCCTTCGCTGCTTCAAGCTCATCTGATGTGGTGCTGTCTCCCTTTAAGGCTGCTATCGGATAGATGACATCGCCTGTTAAGCTGTTTGGAAGCTTTTCTATAATATCAAGCTGGTTCTCGTATCCGAATGTATCTGAGTAATAAACTGTTCCTATCTCATTTGCGCCCTCAACTACGGCAGATGCAACCGCACCTACATTGGCACAGCTGTTTATTTCCAGACCGTCAAGTGCCTTTGAGATATCAGAATCTGAAATAGCCTGTGGATTTGAAGCATCACCTTCAACCATTTTTGAATTTATCAGTGCTGCTCTGGTGTACTGTCCTACAGGAACTGTTCCGTCGGCAAGCGCCATATTTTTAGCCTTTGAGATCTCTGCAAAGCCGGTAACTGCCGTGCCACTATTCTTATATGTAACAAGGCATACCTGATTATTTAACAGGTCAACACGAGTACCGTCCACCACGCTTCCTCCGTCGTAGCCATTCTGAAGCTCATCCATCTGTGCCACTCCTGCCGAGAAAAAGATGTTGCACTTCGCACCCTCTTTAATCTGTGCCATCAGAGTTCCGGAGCTGTCATAGTTGTTCCGGAAGTTTACATTTGGATGCGCCTTGGTGTAGGCTGCACAAATTTCATCCATAACACCGTTTAAGCTCTTTGCCGCAAAAATTGATAAATCGACATCTGCATCTGCTGTATCCTTTTTTCCACAGCCTGCAAAAAGTCCTGCTATAAGGATAAGTCCAAACGCAAGTCCTGCATATGCTGCAAATTTTCTCTTTAAGCCCTTGCGCTCCTTTACTGATCCGTCAGTACCTGTCGCTATTCTTAAGCTCATACTTTTAACCTTTCTTTTCCTTTATTTAAATTAAATATGCATGTGATTAATATTCATATTCAGCTTATCTTGATTTATTAATATATGATAATTTCATCATCCAATCTGCTCCAGCAGCACCGAAATACTGCCTCCGCACACCATGCCCTCTTTCTCGGCATCGTCAGTGTTCATGCTCACATCCATCAGGCCGCATTTGAACACCTGCTTGCGAAACAGTCTCCTGCAATGGCTTATAACCTCTGCCTCCGCACAACCGCCGCCTATAGTTCCGATGATCCGATTGTCTGAGCTCACGAGCATCTGTGTTCCGACTCCGCGCGGTGCACTGCCATTCTTTTTTATGATGGTACACAGTATGTACTTCTCATCTGATGCCTGTGTATCTGTTTCCTGCTTAGCTGCCTCAATAAGTGCATCAAGCACTTCCTTATCCACCTGTGTGCAGCCGGTACGCTCATTTTTGCACTTTACTATCTCACTTATCACCGAAAGCGCAATTTCCTCCGGTGTCTGTCCACCTATTGCAAGGCCTATCGGAGAATGTAATCCGGATATGGTTTCCTGTGAAAATCCCGATTCTTCAAGGTCTTTTTTTACTATGGCAGCTCTTTTCTTTGAGCCCATCATCCCCACATAGGCGTATGGCTTTCTGAATATCTCTGTAAGACACTCCATATCAAAGCGATGGCCTCTTGTCATGCATACATAGTAATCATCTGCCTGTGGCTCCAGCCTGGCGAGAGTTTTTTTATAATCGCCGCAAATTACATGGTCTGCTCCTTGGCGCTTTGCATTATCGGCAAACAGAGGTCTGTCCTCTATCACCCATATGTCAAAGGCCAAAAGTGACGCCATGCGTACAAGTGCCGCCGACACATGCCCTCCTCCGCAGATTATGAGGCGCGGTCTGCTGCCTATCTGCTGTTTAAACATCGCAAGGGAATTATCATTGTCATTTATTTCATCTGCCCACACACTGCCACATGCCACTCTTATTCTGCCATCTATATAAAGCGCCTTTTCACCGGCATGTGCTCCTTCTATGACTGTCAACAGCTCACAGCGGCTGTCCGCCGGTCTGTCCTTTATCGAAGCATATATGTTTGCCGGAATCAGCTTCACCTCGTCACCGGTATGAATCTGACCGCCTCTTATAACTACTGCAAACACGCCCTCCTTTGGCATAATGCACTCGCCCATCCTCTTGTAGATAGCACAATGCGAATGACACTGCTTGCCTATCTGTGTCATCTCAAGAATGGCATCTCCTATGCAAAAGCGCGTTCCAAGCGGCAGATTCTTAAAATCAAATCCTGATATAATTAAATTTTCACCGAATGCACCGTTGTCTATCTGTGCCCCTCTTGCCCTGAAGGCATCTATTTTCTCCGCGGAAAGCAGGCTGACCTGCCTGTGCCACTTTCCGGCATGTGCATCTCCCATGATACCATAGTCTGCAACAAGCTCCGCCTGTGGCACCTCTCTCTTTTCAGTTCCTCTCTCTTTGCTTATATTGATTGCAAGAAGCTTTCCCATGATTTTCTGTCAGCCTCCTATCCGGCTCATATTTCTTGCTGCATTTACATCCGCAGCTTTTATTTCGGTAGTCTTTATCTCTGTCGTTTTCTTATATGTCACTGCATTTTCTGATTCATTATTTTTGTTTGTATTATACATCACTGACTCCGGCTGCAACACCTCTTCATCACTAAAATTATGACATTTTGGCTTTGCCTTTATGGCAGCCTTTAGTGCCTGAGCTATCACAGAATCTTTTTCCAAATCATCTGTAAAATCACATGAATCAGGCAACAAATCCATCGTCACACTGCTTCCCAGACATGGCATAAGCCTGCCGTCAGCCGTAACACGTATGCGGTTGCAGGTATCGCAGAACTTCCCATGGATTGCCTGAATCAGCCCTACTCTGATATCAAGCTCCGGAAAAATGTAATACTCTGCCGGACCGTTATCCGCATTATTATATCCCGAATTAATTTCTTCTCTATTTTCAGTATCTATATGGCAAGGAGTTCCATATACTTCTAAAAGTGCGCCAACAACCTTCTCATACGGCTCGACTCCGTTGGTATGCCCTTCACCTACCGGCATCATCTCTATAAAACGGATATCTGTGCCTTTTTTTGAAGCATACCGTGTGAGAGCCACCACATCTGTCTGCGGTGTGAGCACCACATTGATTTTCACTCTTATTCCACACTCTATGGCGGCATCGATTCCATGCTCCACTTTATGAAGCAGCGGTTTTTTTGTGATATGTTCATATTCTGACGCATCTATCGTGTCCAGGCTCACATTGATACTGTCTATGCCGGCTTCCTTAAGCTGCTTTGCATGCTGCGCAAGCAGTACTGCGTTTGTGGTGAGCGATACACTCCTGACACCGGGTATCTTTTTGATTTGTGAAACCATCTCATCAATCTGCGGATGCAAAAGCGGCTCTCCGCCTGTCAGACGAAAATGCGTGATTCCAAGCCTTGTGGCTGCGCGGATTATGCAAAGCACCTTTTTTACGCTAAGTATATTTATTGCCTGACAATTTTTATTATTGTCCTGTGGGTTGCAATAATAACAGTTCAGATTACAGCTATCTATCACCGATATGCGCATGTAGTCAATCTCTCTGCCAAATCTATCGCGCATATTAAAAGCCCTTCCCGAAACCGCAGTTAGGAAACGTACAGACATCACAATTCAGGCAGAGTCCGCCTTCTCCAAGTCCGGCAAGCTCATCTGCCAAAATCATATCACACGCCATAAGCCTAGGCAACACAATATCAAATATTGTCCGCTTATTGTACATGGCGCAGCCCGGCAGTCCGCATATCGGCACAAGCCTGTCGCCTGCATCATAGTACGACAGCAAAAACATAGCTCCCGGCAGCACCGGAGAGCCGTATGACACAATCCGTGCGCCTGTATTTTTGATGGCAAGCGGTGTTTTGTCATCAGGATCCACGCTCATTCCGCCTGTGCAGAAAACAATTTCCGCTCCGGCTTCTATTGCGCGTAAGCATCCGTCTGTGATTTTTTTGTCATCATCATCAAACACCTCATGAAACATCATCTGTGCACCAAACTCTGCTATTTTTTTCTCGATAACAGGGGTAAACGCATCCTGTATCCTGCCATGGTACACTTCGTTTCCGGTTGTGATTATTGCTGCTTTTCTGACCACAAACGGCTTTATATCAAGAATCGGTCCGTCATCGCATATGTGCGAGGCCGCCTCTAGCTTATCCTTTTTTATGACAAGCGGTATGATTCTTGTTCCGGCGAGCTTATCACCCTTTTTCACAGTGGTATTGCCGTGCCTCGTAGCTATCATCATTTCACCAAAGGAGTTGACCTTTTTCAGCTTTTCGCTGTCCACCTTAAGCAGGCCATCACAATCGGCGATTACCTCTATCTTGCCTTCCTTTACAGAGGATGGATGCATTTTACTTGCGGTGCCGCATGCGCACATGCGATAAAGCACCTGCGCCGCCTCATTCTCGTGCATCATGGTATCATCATTTTCCCATATATATATGGTGTCTTTTCCGACGCTAAGCAACACCGGTATGTCCTCTTTTGTTATGATATGCCCCTTGCGAAAAACCGCATCCTTTTTCACGCCGGGAATAATCTGTGTGATATCGTGGCAGAGCACCTGTCCGACTGCCTCAGTTGTCTTCATAAGCTTCATATAATCCCACACTCCAATTTTTTATAAATAGTAACTATTCCTAAACCACAACTCGTGCATTTTTTGTCACCGGCCGCACTCGCTGTCATACTGCAGTAAAATATCAAGCCCATGCTCTATATTTCCCATCAGAAAATCCATGCTCTCCGATACTGCCTTCACACTGCCGGGCAGATTGACAATCAAAGTGTTTTTCCTGATGACGGAAGCGCCTCTGCCAAGCATGGCGCGCGGTGTAAGACTCATGCTGTACGCTCTCAGCGCCTCGGCGATACCCGGTGCATTGCGCTCTGCAACATCCATTGTAGCTTCCGGTGTGATATCTCTCGGTGAAAAACCGGTGCCGCCGGTTGTAAGCACCAGATTGCATTTCACGTCATCACACAGCCTGACAAGCTCGTCTGCTATCTGCGCCCTCTCATCCGGTATGATTTTATATGAAACCACCTCATACTTATCTTTGGGAAGCAGCTGTCTTATTTTCGGGCCGCTTTTATCCTCGCGCTGACCCGCTGCGCCTTTATCACTTATCGTTATAATCCCTACAGTATACATTACATCACCCTGTTACCCTTGATCAATTGTGTATTTTATCTATTCAACATTTAAATGGGCTGTAATCGTCGCAGGTCACACTTTTAGGTGTGATCATTAACGTAATGCCCGCTCTTGCCGCCGGATTTTTCAAGCAGATGTATCTGCCCGATTTCCATACCGCGGTCCAGTGCCTTACACATATCATATATGGTAAGAAGCGCCACACTCACACCTGTCATGGCCTCCATCTCTACACCTGTTTTACCCACACAGGCTGTCGTGCAGATTGCCGTGATACTGCTTGTTTTTTCATCCAGCTCAAACTCAACATCACACTTTGTCATAGCAATAGGATGGCAGAGCGGAATAAGCATGGAATTGTTCTTTGCTCCCATGATTCCCGCAATTCTAGCCACTCCAAGCACATCACCCTTTTTAGCTGTGCCCGTAGATACTGCCCTGTATACAGCATCATTTACCTTTATCGAGCCGCAGGCCTTCGCCACGCGGTAGGTGTCATCCTTTGCGTGCACATCCACCATGTGAGCCTCCCCTGCCTCATTAAAATGCGTGAGCTTTTCTGTATTTTGTTCCTGATTATTGTTCTCTAATTCGTTTACCTGCGTCAATCTAGCTTTCCTCACTGTAACTATCTGAAAACACCTTAATAATTACCATCATTTATTATTTAATAAAGCTTCACGCCGTGCTCAAATGCTGATACCGCCTCAAGCACACTGCCTGCTATACTCCTTGCCTTGTCAGAGATTGTAAAGCAGTTTGTCAGTTCGCTCTCGCGCGGATCGATATCCGCTATCTTGAAGCCTTTCTTGAAGTAATACCCCTCACGGATAAGGCCTCGTATGATACCTGTAATTGTAGCATTTACCGGAACATATTCAGACAATTCATTGTCAAAGCTTCCTTTATCCGGATATATCCGTGCTATCTCATCGCCCTTTTGCACAATGTCTCCGATTTTTCTGACATCATGTATATATCCTGCCGCCGGAGCGTGAATCACACGCTCACTTGTGAAGCCGGCGATATTTCCCGGAACCCCTGTGTTTGGCTGTGCCATGCCATCGGTGATGATGCGCGCCAGATTGTGCCCACGCATGGACTCAATCACCAGATGCACGTCATTCCCTGCCGTAAAGCCCGGACCTACTCCTATCACAAGCGGTGCCATATTGATTGTGGTACCCAGATTTTTCTTTGCTATAATGGCATCTATCACGACATCCGGCTTTAAAAGTACAATTGACTCACCGGTTGGGTCTATAAGAAGCGGAACCTCTCCGGCTTCAAGCACAGCTTCGATAGCTGAGCGGCTCCACTTTTCTGATACAATATGAGCTGTCGGTGTGTCATTTAACCCTGAATATGTCTCTGCATCAGTTTCTGTATCTGCCTCTGTAGCAATCTCTGTATCATTCTCTGCATCAGTCAAGGCAGGAACAAGTCTGGCTGTCACACCCTCTACAGCTGCGCTCCCATCATACACTGCCTCGCAAAAGGACACCTGGCGCCGTATGGCAGCCGGATAGTCTGTCTCAAGCGCTATCACCCGATGCCCTGCACGGTGCAGTCTGTGGATGATGCCGGTCGCAAGGTCTCCTGCACCGCGGCATATGATTAACAAATTATTCTTTATTATCTGATTATTGCTCTGATTCACGCTCATATAATTAATTACCCTGTCACCTTATTCTTTCCATGCTTGTAACTATTCAAAATCACCACGCACATTCGCAAAAACGCACGATACTCGTCCTTCAAATCCGCTATCGCGAAGCTTTCTGACGTAGACCTGACGCAGCATTTCTATAACTGAATCATCAACCACTGCATCCTCTGCCGTTCCAAGCTCCCTTTGCATAAGCTCATACCTAAATACCACATCCTTACACGGCCTGCCCTTTTCCCATGTGCCAAGCACTATGATAACATCTGTGGTACCCGGATATATGACAGGCTCATCCGCTGCCGGATATTTGAGGGAATGGTGCTTTGCCCCATCTGCTTCGATTATAACATAATCCAGCTCCTGTGGCATGTCTTTAATCAGTTTATCAAGCAAATCATACGGCAATCCGCACATCTTTGGCTTTGACTGTTCTGATATTTTCTGTCCTGATCTTTTCTGCCCCGCCATGCAATATCCATCTTTTATTATTTTATCCCTTAACGCAAAAAAATCGCAGGATAGGTCAGTGTCAGCTTCGACATACATGTGCGTTGTCGTTGTGACAAGCACACCTTTTCCTCTCCTGTGATATTCCCTTGCAAGCTTATGGACGAGTGTGGTTTTGCCACCTGCGCCCACTATTGAAATCACTTTTTCCATATATTTCCATACTTTTCCACAAGCAATAAAGCCGCCGGTGTTCATAATGCACCGGACGGCTTCAAAATCCTAAGCGTTAGTCATCCACACGCTTCACATCATCTTTCTCTTCCATATCCCACATATATGGTGCGCTCTTTGATTTCTTCGGCAAAATAATATTGAGAAGAATAGCGCAAAGCGAGCAAGGTACGATACCTGAACCGCCGAATATAAGCTGTACATAGTATGGCAGATGCGATGTAGCACCGGTTGTAGCACCAAGTCCGTAGCCTAAACCGATTGCAACTGAGATAATTGTAATCTCACGGCTGCCGATTGGCTCCTTTGTGATGAGCTCAATTCCCGAAATCAGGATAGAGGCAAACATCATAACAGCTGCTCCGCCGAGCACCGACTGAGGCATGATTGACATGAGAGCTCCGATCTTTGGACAGAAGCCGCAGATAATGAGGAAAATAGCTCCCATTGAAATAGCAAATCTATTGACAACCTTTGTCATTGAAACAAGACCTACATTCTGTGAGAATGAGGTATTTGGCAGTACTCCGAAAAGCGCTGCAAAGGATGAACCAAGACCATCACAGATAACACCACCTGAAAGCTCTGAATCTGTAGCCTCTCTATCCATTCCACCCTCAACACAGGCTGAGATATCGCCAACTGTCTCGATTGCAGTAACGATAAACATGATTCCGATTGGGATGATTGCATTGGCATGGAAGGAAATTCCCACATCTGAAAGCTTTCCGAAGCCTATAAAGCTTGGAACTGCTATCCATGCAGCATTTTTAACCTCGTCAAAGTTTACAACCCATGAGTATGTGTACTTGACACCGTCAGCAGTCACACCTGTGTGCGACATGGTAAGTGTCATAATGATTGCTACAACATATCCTGCCAGTATACCAAAAAGGATGGCAGATGATGAAAAAATACTGCGTGATGGTGCAAAATGCTTGAGAAGCACGATTACTATAAGTACAACCATTCCAAGGAAAAGGTTTGGCAGTGAGCCGTAATCATTTTTTCCTGTTCCGCCGCAGAAATAGTTGATTCCCACTCCAAGGAGTGAAAGTCCGATTGCTATAACAACCGAGCCTGTAACGATTGCCGGGAAAAACTTACGTAAAGGCTTTAAGAAGGCTCCGAGTATACCCTCGAAGATACCTCCCACAAGGCAGGCTCCCATAATAGCTCCATATGCTATAACTCCGCCGCCACACGCTGCAACTGTATTATTTAATACTCCAAGAAAGCCCGAAGAGGTTCCCATAACGATAGGTACCTTTCCGCCTACCGGTCCGATGGAAAACATCTGTACTAATGTGACAATACCTGCGATAATCATTGCATTCTGTAAAAGAGCTGTTCTAAGCTCCGCAAAGCCTGCGTCCGCTGTGAGTCCGCACGCTCCCATAACAATGATAAGAGGTGTAAGGTTTCCGATGAACATAGCCATAACATGCTGCAGTCCAAGCGGAATAGCCTGAGACAGAGGTATTCTGCCCTCAAACTGGTAAGGTGAAGAGTTTGTTGTCTTTTTCATTGGTTCCTCCAAATATTTATACTCTTATTTATAAAAAATTTACAAAATTATTTTACGAGCATAAAGCTATGCGGTCAATTTAGTATTACTTATAATATAATACCTATTTACTTATAAATAAATATTAGTAAACGTCAAATCATACTCAGGTCGTTAAAATCAACGCCGCCTCATACCACTTTCTTTTTTCAATGTATCCTTCAGCTATTGATGAGATATTAGTTGCAACTGTAGAATCAACAGATTTTGCAGTTGCACTAACACAATTAAGTGAATTCTCCAAATTAACAAAATACGTTTTCTTAGCTGCTAAATCATTTGTTTTTTTTGATGCTAAATTAGCTGCTGATTGTGCATATCCATATGAATCAGATCCATTCAAATTACTTATAGGTGCATTTATAGTTTTTCCTATTTGAGTAATATAATTATCTATTTTTGTTCTTGCTTTTGACGCATAATCAACCGCATCCTCCAGAGACGAATATACAATCCTAACTTCACTCATTTAGTTTTTCCCCCTTTCGGAAACTTTTCCACTACGTTGAGTTTTTAACCAACTACTTGAAGCCATATAAATCCCTAGTTAATCTTTGATTTTAATACCTCGTACAACGAAGGTGTAAAATAATCATTTATCTTTATATTACTATCCACCATCTCAGTTATATTTATTTTGTGAACATCAGTAGATGTATTAACGATTTTCTCAACCATCATTCCATCAATGCTTATTTCGAATAACTTATCGTCATAGCCCAAATTGTTTATTCTGTTTAAATCAATCACAACAATATTTCTTTTATCTGCAGGTGTTTGATATTTTATTCTAAATATGTAAAATAATTTATCATCAACAATTTCTATCATCTCATCAATACGACCACCTATAAATGTATGTTCAAGTCGTATTCTAAGTACATAGATAAATAATACAGCCGCCAACCCCATGCCCACAATACAAGTTGTAAACATAGATACTGCAAAATAACTCTTCTGCCCTGTTCTCATATTTGTTGAAACAAAATAACCTGTCACCACGCAATAGATTGGAAATAATACCGCATATGCAATAACCAAAACTAAAGATATTTTTTCAAAAAGCCACAAATAATAAATGCCTCTTCTATTCTTACGATTCTCTATTTGAATTTTCTTTTTCAATCCACTGTCAACCTAAATATTCATATTAACCTCCAATCAAACCAACAACATCTTCAATTGTTTTTACAGTCTTTGTTCCATATTTATCAAAAATTGAAAAGGCTTTCGAATTTTTCCCAATTCAAGTAACATTCGTTTTCGTAACATTAAAGAACTTCACTAGCTTTTCAGGAATACTATAGGTCTCCCTACTAAAATTGAATGTAAATTTTCCTAATTCAAATTTTTTATCTTTAAAAAATACAGAATACTTACTAACCTTATCAGAAGATGTAAGTTTTATTTTAAAAGAACCATCCTTGAATTCGCCTGTAGTCGCAGTTCTTCCCATGTCATGCAATATATTTCTTTTTATGTTTGACCATGTAAAGCTATAACCTTTGAGAAGCATACATCAATCGAGAATGAGAAGCACGTGTAATTCAGACTCATTATTTACAATTCCATCAATTTTTAATTGCAGGTGCAATATCATAATCCGTGAAGCATGAATTTGTTGATTGCAGAAATTACTTTAACCAATTCATTTTATAAGCAAGTTCTTTCATCAAAAATGCATTTTCATAATACATGTTTATTTTTATAATTGGTCGTTTTGACCTTTTATCAAACAGTAAAATATAAGTAACGTTATCCCCTTGTTTAATCTCCGCTTCAGATATGTCAACATATGCAATCAATTTTTTTCTCTTTAATATACTTGACTCTTCAATATATCCATTACCAATAGTATATTTTTTTGAATAGTGGTAGCTGCAATTCCAGATGCCAAATATTAACAAAAGTCCAAATATAAGACTTACTACTACATTATATGTAAATATTCCCAAAAGCAAAAAAGCAAAAAACACTACTAAGCACAAAACACTTAGCACCCTTTGATATTTTGCTGGTCTAATAATAAATCTATCTTTTTTTCTTGCATTTTTTGTTATAATACTTTGCTCGCTCATCCATAACATAATGCTATCTGCGTACTCCGATTCAAAAGAAACTTTAGTTTCATCAGAACATACTATATTTAACGAGCCATTTGAGTTTCTTTCAAAATAATAAATATCACTTGCTTTTATTACTTTTTTTGCACCCAAGTAATTTCTATATATTATTTGAGTTGGCTCCAAATGAATATACCAGACGCCAAACATTATGCTTAAAATATACCATAATAAACAAAAAATAACTATACCAACATTTAAGTAAATCTTTGCATCCCCACTAACATTTGATGGAATAGTACTCAAAAAAGATAATAACACTGTAAAAAACACTGCAATCACGAAAAGAAAATAAGAAATCTTTTTTTTAGAAAAATAGGTTATACCCATCTCATCCTTTTTATATTTTACATTTCCTAACAATTTGGGAACAATAATTTTTATAAGAGTAAAAATTATTACATACGTGAATGCTCTAATTCCAATCCATATATAGTGCACAAATTACACCTCCTAATTTAAATTTTTTTTGTAAGAGAAGAAGGTCTATGACCACTATTAATTACATCATCCAAATGACCCTGAGCCTTTTTAAGACCATCTGTCGCTTTATCTAATTCTTTGTATACAGATTTTGCAGTAGTTTTTGTTGTATCCTTTCCAAATATTTTTGTCTTAACTGCTCCAATTCCTTTATCTATACCAAACGATATTGCGCCAAATACAGCTCCTGCCGCTGCATCTTCTCCAACTTTACCCCACTCTAGTTTATGATCATCAATACCTTGTGAAATCATGCTATTTGCAGCCGCACCAACTGCGCCACCGCCAACTTTAACTGCAAGACTAGCAGCTGGTCCTAGTCCTGGAATAGCTCCTAAGCCACCAACAACAGCACCTTCAACTGTGGAACCAATAAATTCTCCCCATTTCCAAGGATCTTGCTTTCCATATGCAATTTTAATGCCCTGAGATACCCCATTAATGCATTTGCTTGTATCATGTACTCTTGAAAATCTTCATTCATAATGATCATACCTCCGTCCTATTCTTTGCCATTTTACTTACTAAATGAACGATTTCTTGCTCCTCGTCAAATGACATAATTATTTGATATGGTGAATTATTATAAAACTTTCTTTGGCTCTTTTGATGGTTAAGTCTCTTGCCAGCATAATCATCATATGCTAACAACTCTGCTTCACCAATAATAGTAACAATATGAAATTCCCTATCGTAATTAACTGCATTTATATTTTCCAAAGCAATCCTATATACATCCATACTCTCAGAAAAATCACTCGAAGCATTATGATATAAATATTCAATTCCATCTTCATAAACTTTTAAGCATTCTTTTTCTATATTACCAAATGGAAAACTGAATTCATTAAATGCTTTTCTTTTAATAGAACCCCCAATAAAAAAGGGAATGGATGCAAAAATCAATCCAATAATTATACCTGCAAGAAGTCCCTTATATATTGCGTCATTTCCAATCAGTAACAAAACAGGTAACAAGATGCAAATAAGCAAAACTACAAATGCAACGGTTCTAAATAACATCGCCAATTTCTTTTTTTTCTTGTAATCACTTTGGGATTCTACCCATTTATTTAAATTCATTTTCTTAACATCGGGAGAACCATAAAATGTACTATTCATTTCTTACCTCCTAGTTAGTAGCATTCGAACTTATATATATATGTATTTTTATATGTTCCTTGTGTTTTCGTGACAAGTTTTTCGAGTTTTCCAAGCCCCACCATCAGGAAACAGATTTCAAAGTATATCGAGTTTCTACTACACCATACTCATTTACTTTCATTACCTTAACCTTATTGGCTAAAGTGCTTAACTTTACATTCCCATTTCTTCTATCTCTTTTAACATAAATTCTTCGAGTTTCTTCTTATCAGGCAAATGCAACATATAAGTTGAAACAAATAATTGGTTATCCATTCCAGATAAGGCATATTCTACCATCTGTGAGCCTTTATATGTACAAAGCAGTATTCCTACTGGAGGATTATCTCCTTCTGTCATCTCATTTTTCTTATAATATCCTACATAAGCATTAAGCTGCCCTAAATCCTCATGCTTAAGTTCAATAATAATATTACAATTAGTTAAATGATCTACAGCTCCTTAAAACTACCAAAAGAGGAAAAGCGGAATTAGCAGCATTAACGATAGCATCGCATTGATTTTAGTAATGTCATTTCTTACTATTTTAATAGGCATATGTTCACCTTACTATTTACTAAAAGCCGTCCGAAGACAACTTAAATTTCCATAACGGAAAACTATTGGCTAAATTCATCCGATAATTCGATCCAAAATTCAACGTCATCAGGCAGAATATGAAATTCTACCAGACGATCATGTGCTTGCCTTTTTGTGTTATCTGTATAGCTAATAGTAACCTTTCGCCCACTGACTTTAAAATTATTAGTGTTTGAATACAACACATTATGATTTTCACGCAATTTTGACTGTGCTGAATCGATAGATAACAATACACCAAAGTCGTGAGTAGAAACTGTGCATACAGCATCAGCTAAAAAGTTCTTTTCAGCCGATATATTCTTCAGTCGAAGAATAAGATAAAATACTGGAGCCAATAAAGCAATAAAATACTTTGAAGAATATATCATAAGTACGACAAGCGCAACAATAAAGCATAGGAGCATAAAAACAAGTCTCCCACACCCTTTTGCGTGTTGTTTGCCTTGTAATTTTATAATAAAAACCCGCTTCATTATCATCACCTCTAAAACAAACTAACCTACCCATCCCACTCGGGATGGATAGGCGAATTTGAGTTCATTGTTACTGCCCCGAAAGCTGTATGTCAATATCAATGATGGTGTCCTTACAACCATTGATAAACTGCTTAAAGCTGTCAACGCTGTCTGGCACGGTTTTGGTCAACAATGTCTGATATTCGTCGATATAGGTGGTAGCAGCTTTGTCATAAGCAGCACCCTGCCAATATGTAGGAAGATCACCCATTGTCTTGTCGATTTCAGAAGCAGCAGCCTGAAGCTGTTCAATTGCGTTCTGTATCTTAGTGATGCAGGCTTCGATACCTTCTCTTTCAACATAGATTGCCATTCTTTTCACCTCCTTTAAGAATAATATATAATAAAGTGTTAAACCTTGAGGTTTTTCACTTCACTACCGATGTTTTCATATCTATCAATAGCTTTTTGGAGCATATCACTAACCCCAGTGAGCTTCTTGACATATTTCCTCACGTATTCAGACCAAGTATCCTTATGTTCATCAAAGAATTTGGTACCAGTGTCTGTTTTCCAGCCAGCCCTCAAATCGGCTAAGGCCTCCGTGAGTTTTTTGTTGTCATCATTTAGATTATCAATAAGATCGTCAATAGCTTCTTTTGCTTTTTTCAACTTATCAATATCATACGTAATATCTGCCATAATAACCTCCTTAGAATACGAAAGAAGGATCTATATTCAATGCCTCTCTCTTTTCCTGTTCAGCTTTTTCTAGATCATTCATATCTTTGTAGATTGTGTACTTAAATACATATCCATCCGGACGATCAGGGAAAAGATTCTTCATGTATTCAGCAAGGTTAAGTGCTTCATCAAATTCCTTCAACGCTTTATGTGCCAATAGTCTATAAACATATCCTTCGTAGAAGGAAGGATTCATAATTGTAATGCGACGGAATTCCTTAGTAATTTCACGAAGAACTTTCTCCGCATCATCATCGCCACGGAAAGATTTTGCCTGAGCAAGATAGAATTTAGCAGAGGCAGCGTAGAACAATTCAGATTCAGAGGCAAGCATCTTCTCAGCAATGTAGATCACCTTGTCAAATTGTTCAGACTTTAAGTAGATAGTTGACAAAACAAACCCTAACTGCTGATTACTATAGTCTCCTTTGGCCGCACCTTCTAAACATTCGATTGCTTTTTCTACATTCTTACCACGTAAGTAAACATCAGCTTCAAGAAGAGCGAAGTCAGTTTCGCGCTTATAATACGCGCCTGATTCCTTCAAGAAAAAAGTATAATCAAGGGCATCCTGGTCTTTTTCAAAGCTTGTCAGCACCTTCAGCTTCAGATACGCGAGATTAACATCTTCCGGGAAACGATCAAGACCCTTTTCCACAATACCAATGGCATTATCATAGTCTTTTTTTATCGTATATATTTCGGAGAGCATATCGTAGGCTTCGTAAGCATCTGGCATCAACTTGTTGAGCTCATGCAATGTTTCCAGAGCTTCTGTCGCCTTTTGTTGATCAATAAAGATTTTGGCTTTTTCAAGATAATACTCGCCGTTCATAGGTTCAAGCTTAATAGCACGATTAATATATCGAAGTGCTTGCACATAGTCCTGCTCATCAATAAATAGACCAGCAATCACATCATACATATCCGCTGTCAAATTGCCACACTCGTCAGCCTTGTTATAATATTTGACGGCCTCAATCTTATCTCCTTTAAGGTACATGATGTTTCCGATATCAAAAAGAACCGTCGATGACTTCTCATCAAGCATTAATGCCTTCTTGAAGTTCTCAAGAGCGTCATCATATTTTTCTAAGCACGAATATACGTTACCTAAGTTAACATAGCAGTCAATATACTTAGGCGAATCTTTTTGTGCAAGCAAAAACTTTGCTAAAGCTTGCTCATATTGCTGTTGCGCCATTAAGGCACAACCTTGATTTATTAAATCAAGAGAATTTTCACTTACATTTTGCATTTCTCTTTCCTCCACATTAACAGTTTTCATCCAATAGTTGCTTCACGCTAAAATCATACACATCAAGAAGTGATATCTCATTGTATTCATCGGATGTTTTTAATTCGCCGCTTTCATAGGTATCGCCGATGATTTTTCCATATAAGGTAAGAATTTTTGTCTTATCGTCGTATTCATACTTGCTAATATTCTCATAGAGAACATTAAAGGCGAAAATAGCATCAGAGAGACCAACACGATCGTCGTGATAACTGTAGACGAAGCCACCATTTGCGAAGGTAATTGTTTCTCTTCTTCTCAGTCGATATTCACCGCCTGCGGAAATAATGTAAACAATTGCTGATAAGAAGGATAGCCCATATGGAAAGCCAAATGTCATAATCAGAAAAATGATATCGACAACATAACTACTAAGAAAAACAACATAAAGGATATTGGTCAAGCCTAAAATTACTGCTAAAATTCTAAGAAACCAAGTAAGTCCATAGCAGAATTTCACAAAACCTTTTGCGTTTTTCACGTTGGCCTTTACAACCTGCTTAATCGCTTTCTTACGCTTACCATGATTAATTTCATAAGATTGCATAAATCACCCTCCTTACGATGCTATATCAATAACAGTATCAATTATTTCTAATACAGTATCGTTAAAATCACCAACAGGGGAGGATATGTTGAAATCTGTTCCACCAATATATTTCATTGTGTTCTTAAACTTATCATATCCAGAACTATCCGGCGTAAAGATTTTCTCAATCTGTGTTGCCTTTTTATAGTATTTGCCAGGAAGACCAGAGTACTTCTTAATCTTATTGATCGTTTTATATGTAGTATCTCCAATTTTATCGCCGATAATATCTTTCTTAAACAAATCGGTTCTTGGCATTGTTCCTGTAGGCCGTTTTGTGCTGAACAAATTCTTGATATTAAATGTCCATTTTCCACCTTTATTTCGGAAACCAATTTTTTCAAGGAATGTTCCCTTAAGGTTGGACTTTATATTGGACGGATCATAAATTGTTTTTAGTTCAAACTTTCCGGTTACAGGGTTTTTCACAGCCTGTCCGGATAATCCTGCAGCACCGATTGTGCCAGAAACAACTGCGGTAATGTCTGCTGCAACGTGAACTACATCATATCCCGTGCCTACACCTCCCCACACATCGTTAGCGGTTTTTCCACCCATATCGGTCTTGTCAATTGTATCACTGACACCACTGATGTTACCGTAATAACGTGCACGACCCGGATCACCAGTTTCCTTTTCAACCTTCAGAGCCTTAACCTTATTATAGATTGAGAAACCTGAGTCAACCATTGTCATTACAGTACCAATAGTCGATGCAACTGCTGCAACCACCAGAGGAGCTGCAGCACCTCCCGTAGCAACAGCTAAAGCAACTGCAACAACCGTACCGGCAATTGCACCAACCACTGCTAAAGCGTCAAGTGCAATTCCCAAATAATACTTTCCTTCGCCATGCTTGAACCAGTCAACAATTTTAGTTCCTTTTTCCTGAACCCAGTCAAGGCCTTTCTTTATACCGTTGCCAATAAAGCGAGTAACGGGATTCCAGTTCAGCATATCAACACAAAATGTTCCATACGCCCACTGACAGAATGCTTGCCATTTAGACTGTCTGTTTAATTCAAGAGCCTCGGTTGCAATGTATCTAACATCAGTAACAACACTTTTCTCTTCATACTCAATGTTTTCCGCAAGTTTTTCGAGACTTGAGGCCAGATCAGAATAGTACTTTTTCTTCTCTCTAAGCTCTTTAATCTTAGAGGATACAACACTCTTAGCATTTCCGATATTACCCTTGCTATCCGAGCCAGGTAATCCACTAAGCTTTTTAGAGACTTTTTTTTCAAGTTCCTCTTCGAAGTCTTCAAAATATCCAGAAACAGAACGGGCTTTTTTTGCCGCACTATTTATTTCTGAATAGTCAATTGTTATTTTGCCCATATTTTATTCCCACGGCAGAATTACTCCGCCTTGCTCCTTTATCTGCCTTTCGTAATCGGCTATTTTTCCGTCATAGTAATCCATATCACCTTGACAACGATTTATCTCACTGGCCATATAAGAAAGAGCTTGTGAGAAATTATACTGATTTGTGAGACATTGCTTTTCTCTGTGATCTTCAATAGCATTGCATTTTCCGTTCAGGACAGAACTCATACCCTTAATGCCATTTTCTAATTCAGAGGTGCAATCATCTACTTTCTTTTTAATCTTGGAGTGGTAATCATCCATTTTCCAACCGTTATCATACGGTTTTCTAACAGCGTCTCTGCGGCTTTTATTAGTTTTTCTTTTGCTCTTTGCATCACGACGCCAGCTCTTTAATGTTTTTACTGAGTAAGCCAAGATTCTCGCCTCCTTTTCAATTAATAATCACTAAGGGATACACCGCCCTCTGATACACCATCCATCGCCTTAGCTGCATCAGTATCGGCTTGAATGTATCCTTCTTCTGCGACAACGATATCCTCATATAAATCCCAAAGACCATTTTTAATATCTGCAACCTGTTGTTCAAAAATTTTATACTTTTTTTCGAACTCATTTCGACCTTCGCCAACCCAAACATCGTACAGATTGTTAATAGCTTTGTCCGTCTTTGCGATAGCACCTTCCAAGGTCTCAGCAAGATTCTTGGTTGCTTCTGCCGATTCTGTAAAGGCACTAGTATCAAGTTTGAAATCAAATTGACCTGCCATCAGTCTATTCCTCCTTTGCAAAACGAATCTTTACAATTTCTGTTTCACGCAGATAATATCCCTGAGATGCATCGATAGGTTTCTTATTGGCTCTAATAAATGCAGCCGGAATATCAAACACTTTATGTTCGGCAAGATTTGTAAAGATCATTGCGTTCTTATTCTCTTTTATTTTCTTAAGAAGATCCCCGCTTGAATATCCAATTGCCTCGTCATTAATACCACCAAATACAAGCATTACCTTCATTGCCTTATACTTCGAAACAATCGAAGTATACATAGACATGATCTCCTTTGAAGTAGAAATGTATTCAATGGCGTTTGTGTTATTTATAAGCACAAACAGTAAAGGCTTATTGTCGAGGACCTCAAGACCTTCTTCCACCACCTCGGAGTATCTCTCTTCGAGTTGGCTTGTTATATCCTCAAAGATCGTGCTCAACATAGAGTAGTCAATCGAGTATTCTTCCACAAAAGGTTCCTCTGCATATCCCATAAGATCTCTCGAAAGAGAGTCTATGATATATACATCAGCCGGTCGGTCAAAGTAACTCATCTTTATTTCGTTAATTAGCGCTTTTTCAAAGCCGATCATATTCGTCGTCAGCTTTCCGACAAGTGCAAGTTGCGGCATAGATGTAATATCAAAGTAAACAGGCTCAACCTGCTGGTAGTTAAGAGAAACTGCAATCTGATTCTGAACATTAACCGCAAAGTTATCATAGATATAAGACTGATCAAGGATATCCGGAACCTCAGGAATGCGTTTAGCTCTCAAGCCGACATTACGATCATTTTGCTCGGCAATAAATGCTTTAATTGCACTTATTCTATCAATCTCTTTTTCTCCATCAAAACTCAAATATGTTTGAGCTTCATAGATAACTTTATTAAAACAAACGAGAACACGTCCAGGTATATTACTCGGTTCAGTTCTGCAGCGATCAAAGAGATTAGAATACTCTGAATTATCATTACACGTAAGTGCAATATGGTTTGCAAAATTTGACATATACTTATACCCGAAACCACTTGTAGTGGTCGCGGTAACAATTAAGGAAATACCATAAGTAATGCCTTCGCGTGCAATGAACAGGAAATCATCTTCATATTTATCCGCATACAGTTCTCTAAAAACAGCAAAGTTCTCAAGGATCACGTACAGATGTGGAATGTCGTTGTAACCAGCTTCATTATATGAAGATATGGAGCTGACACCTACAGACATCAATTTCTCTTTTCTAGCATCTAATTCTTGTAAGAGGAGCTTAAATAAATTCTTCAACTTTTCCTCTTCAGAAGAGAGGACAACACCACCAACGTGATTCAATTTCTCGAAATTATTAAGAATCATTGAACCAAAATCAATAATGTAAAAACTTACCTCATTAGCCCTCTTTTGTGACGCTATTTCTCTTACAATAAGCTGAAGAAGATTGGTCTTACCAGTTTGGGATGCTCCAACAATAATTGTATTGTCAGCATCAAAATCGAAATACGCTTCACCCTGATATTGTGTGTCCGGATCATCGTAAATACCAATAGGATAACTATTGCCTTTTACCACCAATTCCTTTGGCACCGAAATGGACTTCTCCAAAGGAGGTAGACAAATGTTAGGTAATCTCTCGATGCCTTCCTTCTGACTATAGAGATTTACATATTCGACAATAGCATCCAACTGTGTGGTGTTTATTCCATCTGCCTGTTTGCGTTTCTGAACGTAAACAGGAGTTCTCTTGCCACAAGAGGAAACACTTTTAATCGAAAATTCCTTAATAGCGTTATCGTCCATCTTTTCGGGAGCACCGCTGTATGCAGACTGAAATAGTTCGAAGATTTCATTGTTTCCTACCTGCAAATATGCGCGACCTGGCTCTTTGATTTCGGATGCCAATGGCGATTTAATAACCTCGTTACTATCTTCCTGGCTCTGAACCTTCAGACACAGCTTGAACTTGGAGTTACTCCAAATTTGCTCATTCACCTGACCGGAAGGTTTTTGTGTGGCAAGAATAAGATGAACACCTAAACTTCGACCAATACGAGCCGCCGATATAAGTTCCTTCATAAATTCAGGCTGCTCGGCTTTTAATTCAGCAAATTCGTCAACCATCACTATCAAGTGAGGTAACGGAATTTCCACTTCTCCGCCTTTAAATTTACGTATGTATTGATCAATGTGATTGACTTCTGCCTCTGCAAATAGTCTCTGTCTCTTTTGTAGTTCTGCCTTAATCGACTTCAAGGAACGGTCAATTTCCTTACCATCGATATTTGTTATGGCCCCCATCAAATGTGGAAGGTTCTTAAATTGATTAACCATACCACCACCCTTAAAGTCAATGATTACAAATCCCACTTCATAAGGATGGAACAAGGTAGCCATAGAAAGAATGTATGTCTGCAAGATTTCAGACTTACCAGAACCGGTAGTACCTGCCACTAGACCGTGAGGACCATGTGCCTTGTCATGCAGGTCTAAATATACCATGCCGCTTTTTGATACGCCTAATGGTGCGGCCATAGATTTATATACTTCAGAAGTCTTCCATCTTTCTTCTAAGTTAATGTCATCTACCGCCAAAATATTTAACATTTCGAACATTGAAATGCTCTTTGTTAAAGTGCCTTCCAGTGAGATTTCCTCACTATAAACTGGAGCCATTAAATCCACTATCTTCTTCGCATCCTCAGTAGAGAGAGGAGTGTAGGTGAACTCTGTAGCTTTACTATTATCTTCTGTCAGCATAAGACAGCCGGAATTTGCTCCAGTTAAGGAAATCAACCTTTCGCACCCCAGCGGGATATCCGCTGTTGTTGCGCCAAAGAAAACAAAAGTAACACCTAAATCCTTTGCTTTCTCAACAAACTTAGAAATCGGATGACTTTTGAATCCGTATTCGTCAAAAAGGAAAATGACAATATGATTATCATGTTTTTTTGTTTGCTGGCGAAGTGTCAATTCCTTGTACAGATATTCAAAAACGATATTTTTACTCTCATCGTCTGTAACAACAGTTTTAATTTTTTGCTCATCGACATATACTTGAGGCAACATACGAAGCCAATAAATCTTATCTGCATTACTTTCCTGAGCAACAAACACCATCTTGACATCCTTGAAATACTGACGAGCTGCAATATCAATAATTGTGTTCTTAAATATGCTGTATCTGTATTCCAACGCACCAACAATGCCCACCGCATTTATATCCTTAAAGTTACACACAACCGGGGCACTATTGATATATCTATACTCGTCACACAACTGCCCAGGAAGTACCTGCAGTTCATCGTCTATTTCAAGTTTTTCCTGTTTCTTATACTTGATGTGTCTCTGAGCCTCTACTGCGCCATCACCAAGCTTGACAGACAAGAAATCTTTGTCTTCAGGGGTTCTATCAAAAAGACTTGGTGAAAAAGCTTCAAAACGTCTGGTTTCTTCGTCTTGAGAAATATAAAGGCTATCAAGAACTGCTTTCTCATCAGCTCTGCAGTTCTCTATGTCTTTACGCTTATTAGAAATATAAGCATTGTACTTTTGGATTCTCTCCTCACTGCTCTGCTTATATTCTTTATTGCCCTGTTTAAGGGTGAGTACTGAAGTAAAGATTGCCATTCCTGCAGAAATAACAGACATAATGATCATAGCACCACCGAAGAAGGCCATGACACCCGCAGCAACAAGCATACCCATGGAAGGGAGAAGTCTTGTCAGCAGATTGTTTTTAGGCTTCTGAGGTGCGGCTGGAGGATCGAGGATCTCGATATCATCCTTACATACAACAGTTTTAATGCGTGTGTTGCGATTGAACTTTGGATATTCTCCTTTTGATGGCATATCCAAAAAACTAAGGGAATCGATCTTCATCTCAGGTCGAATCTGTGTCCAAATCTTATTATCCTTGAAGTAGAAGAAATAATCAGAGATGGAAAGAAAGTCACCATCCTTGATAATATTCTTATTCTTCGCCTTTTTGCCATTGATATAGACACCATAGGTTGTCTTTTGGATATCAACAACAAAGCCTTCGGACTTTTTATTAAGAACGAGAGCATCATCCTTGACATACTCGCCACCTATTGCAATATTGCAGTTGACCGAAGCTCCAATAGTTAATGATGTTGTTCCGGATATGTCGATAATTCTCTCATATTTTTTCTTTCCGTCATCAAAGTCAATTAAGAAATCCATAGTAAACACAAGGTTATCAGATTCCTGGTACCTGATCTCCAGTGCATCACCATGAACCAAATTTTTAGTCATCAGCTTTCTAATATCTCCGACAGTCAAATACAGATTATCGGAGCAATGAACAGACCACTCGTTTCCGTTTTTCACGAATAGCAGTTCAATCTGCCCAAAGAAAAATTCTTTGCGAAGGCGAATATCACAGTCTACACCTGTTCCTACTTTAACCTGCTGAGCATCGGGAGCAAGCTCAATTTCCTTATAGACGGTATTACTTGAAAGCGTAATTTTATATCTATTCATTCAACTTGCCTCCTATTCTGTAAAATTAATGATACTGCCGTTACGCAGTCCAAATTCTGCTAATGTTTTATTGCCTTTTAACAATGCAATTGGGTTCTCCATCTTCAAATAACAATTTTTAATATCAGAAGTATCAATACCTAATTTATACGCTATATTTAGTCCGTTAACAAGATCATTTGCAGATATATCTAATGGCACTTCAATGTCAACTGTAAATTTTCTTTGAACAATATTCAGAATAATAATTGCCGTTTCTTTATTCATTACAAGACCTCCTTACATAATTAGGAATGACATTCTTTGAATACTGCTTTCTTTTGCAATCTCTGCAATTTTCTTTCCTTCGCAATGATTAAAATGCTCTACATAATCACTTACTGTAAACTTAAGAGACACATTTGGACTTATCAAAGCATTAGTTTGTTCTTTCTCAAAATCATTACAAATAAAAATATATTTATCTGCTATCACTCCGTTAACATTACTAACCAATATATTAGTTGCAAGAACAGATGCTAATGTCTGCTTAGTAATAATAAGAACTTTATCCGCATGATTCAGCAATGCTGCTTTATCTTCGTCAAAAGTTGTGTCTGCATCAACAATAATAAAATTATAATCTCCACTTTTTTTAGCGGACATAATTATTTTTTCGTATACCGAATAGTTCAATCCTAACGACATTAATGATGCTTTAAAAGGTGGTAAATAACTAAATGTCTCTTTTCTTATTACATGTTTTATTTCTGCATATACATCCTGTGTTGATTTTACAAGCTTCGTATACACATCAGATGTTGCAATCACCGAATGATTATCTAACATATGGTGATATGCTTGTAAATGTGCAGCATTTATATACAGCACTCTCTTATAATTCTGTGCCAAACAAGCTGCTACTCCCATTGCTACAGTAGTTTTCCCTACACCTCCAGCTGCAGATGTGACCAGTATTATCTGAGTCTCCTTTTTCTCAACTGCTGCTATATTTAATGCCCCAGCACTCTTTCCGATAATCTCATTAAAGATTTCCTTAATGCTTGTATACTTAAAAATCTGGTTTACGTTTAATTCTCCCGTACTGCCTTCGTCATACTGCTCCATCATTACAAAAATATTTTGAATATTATGTCTCTGCAACGATGAATCATACAAGTCATCAGATATAATCAAGATTTCAGCATTCTGCGGTCTGGAAAAATACTCCTCAAAATATGCTCTATCTGTAATGATTTCTAAATCTATTTTATTAAAAAAATCTGTTACAAACTTAAACTGAAGCGGCACTATGTAACTTGCGTCTTCGTCTGCGATAATCACTTTCGGTCTTGCCATTTCTCACACCTCTTTATACAATCTGAAAATCACTGTCTGCCATGCGGATTATATCTCCACGATTAATCTGTGCTTTCTGGCCCGGATTCAATCGAACTCCATTTACAAATGTTCCATTTGCACTTCCTTCATCATTGATGTAATAAACACCTGTCCGATTAGTTATGCGGCAGTGTTTTCTGCTAATCATCCTATTGAACGGAATTACCATATCCACCAATTCCTGTTTCTTGCCTATTACTACATCATCCCGATCAATTAACAGTTCAAAATGACTAGGTGCATTCATAGCAACCAGTTTAATTGATCCATTAGCACTTGTCCCCGGCATCATCTGGCTTCGTTTCTCTGATTTTGTAATAGGTGCCGTCCCTGCCCCTCTTGATTTGTTGTACACATCCTCAAGTGACATTGAGCCATTACACAAGTCCTGTACGAACTGGTCTAATCTCGCATTGGAAGATGTAATTACCTTATCTGCCAGCTTTACAATGCTTGATCTTAATTCACTTTCAAATTCTGCATAGCTGTCAAATGCTCTGACACTTAACGGCAGATATACCAGTTTTACCTTCAGTGTATTCTGCTCTACAAATATTTTATCCCATGACAGATCTATACACTGGCACGCCAGAAACCCATTATTTCTTACTTCAATCACACTTGCAAAAAGATTAATTATAACATTAATAAGTGTATCCGGATTTATACCTACAAACATAGAAGACATTGGTCTGTATTCATCAGTCACATAATACAAATCAACTAACCCATTCCTTGTCATTTTCATGCATTTTATAAATATGCCATTATTCTGGCTCTGCAATACCTTATAATCAGTGTTCACAAATTGTGAGCTATCCTTTAGTATGTATTCAAAATTATTACCACACATAACTTCTGAAATCACATCATTATCTTTTAAAGTATACATATCCTACCTTCTTCCTAGATGCTGTTTGCCACAAGTAAACACTTAATCTACATTAAATATTTACTTCTAACAAATAGCTTATGATTTCTGCACATTTTGTGCAGAAATCATAAGATTCTATTTTATTTTGCAGCCTTAAGCTTTCTCTTTTTAAAGAAAACTATTACTCCAGCTCCTCCGCCAATTACAACAACAGTTCCCGCAATTGAGCCATAGAATAATGCCTTGTTAGCAAACCAACGTACAAATAAGTTGGTTGATACAGTTACAGCATTGTTAAATATATAAGAGCTTGTAAAATCATCAGAATTAGTATCTGTGACATTTCCAGCCTTATCAGTCACCACAAATCTTACATTCTGTGCATTAGAGCTTTCTTTTAATACAAATGCACCATCATAGTTATTTGCATCAGCACTAAAGTCTGTAATGTTATCTGTTTCTTTGTCATTCACATAAACCTGTACGGACGCAAGTCCAATAGTGTCATAGACTGTGTATTTAACTGTCTGCTCTGTTGCATTGACAATAGAATTCTCCAGACCAGTAACACTCGTAATCTCCGGTGCTGTGCTGTCTACTCTAAAGAGAATTGTTTTGTCATCATAATTATTATTTTCAGGGCTGTTTCCTGTTGCATCCCTAGACGATACTGCAATCTTATAAACTCCATCGGATGCAAAATTGTCCTTTGCAATGGTATAAGAATACTGATACCATCCACTTGAACCTGTTGCTACAGTCTCATTTATTTCCGGAGATACACTATAATCAGCATTGTCAAGAGGTTTGCCATCTCTTAGGATTTCAATATCAAGTGAATCTTCCACTAATCTGTCAGCATTATACTCAGTGATAACTAAATCATCATCTACACTCTGTACATATGCTCCGCCGTCTCCAATAAGATAAACAAGGAAATCGTTATATTCATACACTGAACCAAATCTGTTGACTGTAAATGTAATACTCTTGTCAACTGAATGTCCCGCCTTATCCTTTAATGTAGTTGTAATCGTGTAGATTCCATCATTTTCAGCAATCTTATCAAAGGTATCAAATTCACCATTTCCACCAGTTTCATTGGTAGAGATATGACCTGTGATAAACTTATCTGTTACATCTACATTCTTATCTGCATAGCTGGTTCTGTACATTTTGACTTCACATGATTCAAAGTTGGTATCATTAAAACTTACTGCCGGAACCACCTCATCTTTAAATGCTTTACCATCTGCTTCCTGACCATTAATTGTAATACTCGCCTCCGTTATCTCTGTGTCAATAGTCATTTGTTCTGATGTATATGCCTGCATTGCATTAGATGATTTATCTGTATATGTAATTCCTACAGTGTAATCTCCATCTCCAGAGATTGTGAATGTTCCTGTGTGTACATCTGTACTATTATCAGTCCAGTTTGCATTTACTGCAGTTGCTACACCGTCCCTTGTTACTGTAATCTGTACATCATCAGAATAGAAGTTTGCTTCATTGATAGTAACAGTCGCACTAATATCTCCATCATAATAAGCAATTCCATTTGAAGTCTGTACTGGAGTACTGTACTGAACCTCCGCTGTTGGTGAAATATTGTCTACAATAATTCTCTTTGTATCACGCAAATAATCAGATTCGTTATTTGCCCTATCAGTTGCTGTAAAGTTTATCGTACCATTAAACTGATTATTAGCAGCCAACGCTTCCCTCGGTATTTCAAATGTTACTGTACCGGTTGCACCTCCATTCGAATTTGCGATGGAAGAGGCATCAACTATTGCATCTACCAGTTCTGCATTTACTCCACTTACTCCATCAGCTTTTACATAACTATATTTCATAGAATTAATTCCTGAAATATTGTCAGTTGCAGTAATTGTAACTGTAGCTTTAGAATTATAGAATCCAAATGTAACAGTATTCAGAATAGTGTCTAAAATGCTGTTGCTATATGTCACATTCAAATCAGTAGGCTTTGATGTATCAACTGTAAAATATTCTGTTGCATAATCATCTGCCTTTAATGTAGCCAGATCTGTACACTCAATATCAAATGTGTAATTGGCATCCCCCGGATATGTAATTGTCAGAATATTATCATCCCCATTTTTTGTCCAAGCTGATACCGAATACAGACCACTAGCATTTATTTCATTGCCTGATACATCTTTTGTAACTACCATGTATTTTGCAGTTGCATCGTTAAAGTTATGTTCTTTTACAGTAATTGTTGCAGTCTGTGTTGATGAGAAATATTTTCTCTGATGATTTTCAACATCCGTCATTGTATTTACAGGACTTTCATTCGCATACTTTACTTCTATAACCGGCTTAGTTGTGTCAATAACCTTGGTTGTAGATGTATATGTATTCATCTGGTTATTACTTCTGTCCTTATATTCCACCGAAAATGTGTAATCACCATCTTTTGAATGATCTGTTGCTGCAGAAATTGTCACTTTTCCAATATGTACATCTGTGCTTGTATCTGTCCATACTGGTGTTATCTCTGTAAATAAGCCGTCATTTTTCTTCACCTTGACTTTGACATCTTCTTTGTAGAAATTTGCTTCAGTAATTGTAAATGTAGCAGTCAGATCCTGCTTATAATAATCCTTGCCATTGTAAGAATTATCTGCCGCAGAATATTCAACATTCATCGTAGGCGCTATTGTATCTACCACAAGCACATTATTAGTGTCTGTCAATTTATTGCTTAAATTATTATAATTGTCTGTTGCTGAAAAACTTACTGTACCACGTATCTGATCAGCCACACTTTTCGGAAGAGTCACTGTAGCAGCATATTTTGATTTATCTGTTGAGTCCTGCTTTGCTGTAACTTTTGCTTCAGCATATTCTGCTACATTTGATTCACTTGCCCCAGTTTCCTTTAGATAGCTCCATGTAAACTCTTTAATACCAGAAATACTGTCATGTGCAGTAAATGTCACATCTACATTTGGATTATAGTATCCAAACGTAATACTGTTCAAAATCGTCTGCATTATCGGATTTGAGTATTTTATGCTCATATCTGCTGTATCAGGAGCTGTTCTATCAACTATAAATAATGAGCTTTTTACTTCTGATGCCTGATTTAATGCCATGTCCGCATAATTAAATGTTAATTCATAAATTCCATCCACAAATTGCTTATCAATTATTGCTGTATGGACATCGCCCTCTGTTGTCCATTCACAGTTTCTTAGATACTGCTGTAAATCATTTGTAGTAACTGTCTTTCCATTAATATCTTTTGCAGATACATCCAATTTGATATCATCTGTTCTAAAATTATGTTCTGTTATCTTGACTGTTGCAGACTGTGGATTCTGCGAATCCTTATAGTCTTTAAAGTTAAACTCTATCACTGGGATAGTTTTGTCTACAACAATTTTTTCAGATGTATAGGCAGTCATTTCCTTTCCTGAGCGGTCTTCATAGGTCATATATACTGTATATTCAGCATCATCGGAAAGTGTAAGCGTTGCCTGATGTTCATCAGAGTTTTCTGTATCGGTCCATGTTACACTCTGTTTTTCAGCCGAACCGTTATTTTTAGAAACTGTTATAGTTACATCCTCTGAATAGAAATTTGCCTCTACTATCTTAAAAGTGAATTCAACATCATTAGAAAAATAATGTTTTTCTCCAACAATCTGATTCGAACCATCATTATTTTTTAATTTGTATTCTACTTTCTGTGTTGGTGCAATTGTATCAATAACAAATACGCCTTCGTCTGTGTATGAAACAGAGTTATTTCCTGCTTTATCAATTGCTGTAACCTGCAGATTACCTCTAAGCTGTTCAGCTTTGTTTCTTGGCAATGTCAATGTTGCAGAATATTTATTCGGGTCATCCTTGTCTAGCTGTGCACTTACCGTTCCATTATCAGATTCCAAATTAGAATTACTTGCACCATTTTCCCTTGTGTACTTCCAATCAAAATGGTCTACTCCGGAAGTTACATCATAAGCTGTAAATGTTACTGTAATATAATCACCATAATACTTGACAGAATCCTTTTCCTCCATATCCGGGAAATCTATATTCACATTATATGGAGCTATCGTATCAAGTTTCAGATTACTTATCTCAATCTTTTTGGTAATATTACCTGTAGCAGTTTCTTCAAGATATATATAATGGCTGAGCGATGCACCTTGATCCTTTGCCTCAGTTTCAACCATTTCACCAAATTTTACAGAGTCCTTGAAGGAAGGTTTATCTTTTGTCAACTCATCTGCTCTGATAATGGAATATCCATCTGCCGGCTTAATTATCAATGTTGTATTATACCAATCATTTTCTCCGTTTGGCTTTATTAACTCGGTCTCCAAATCATCTGCAGCATAAATCTTATATGCCGAAGTAGGTGCGTCTGACATAGAAATCTTCAATGTATAGGATGTACTATCTGCCGGATAGTTTGCTTTACTCCACCATCCTCTTTTACTATATTCTGCCTTATCAGCTTTTATCGTTACATTCAAAATTCCGTTGCCAGCTTCAATTGATTCCATCACTTTACTATAATCGGCAATAGAAATCACACCCGATTTACTGTCAATGCTAAGTCCTAATTCAGAACCATTTTCAATACTATAAGAAATTGCGCCCTTATCCTTAGCTTCTTTCTTCACAGCTGCATTCTCTGTTATTCCATTGGTGTTTCCTAATATATATTCAATTGTATTCTCCGGAAAAGAAATCCACTCTCCTGCTACGCTTTTTCCTTTCACATATAACACATGTTCAATTGTACTTTCATTATAATTATCATTTCCAGAAAGAACTGCCTTAATCGTAATTTTACCCGCACCATTAACAGTCAGTACTCCTGTCTGTGAATCAATAGTTGCTATTTCATCGTCCCCCTCGTCAAACAAAACACTATATGTAATCGTTCCACCAGCTTTTTTCTCTTTATCTGTAGCTGCAAAATTAAATTCTTTTCCAGCTTCCATTTCAGCTTGCGTAATTTCAACACTAGTTTCCTCTCCAGTGTATTTATCAAAAGATATTACCTGTGATGCCTTTGCCAGATATACATTGTATGGTGCAACTGCATTTTCTGCCTTTATAACATCTACATTCTTATCATCATAGTATTGTTTAGTAGCTTTTACCCAGACGATATAAGAACCAGCATTTGTTATTGTCGGAATTGTTGTATCCCAAGCATCTGGATTTGCAGTCTGGCTTCCATCATCCAACTGATAATATAACGTGTAATCTCCCTGATTTTCAACTTTGACTGCCTCCTGAGCCTTTCCGTTATAAATACCATCTAATCCTGTTACTTTTAAATCTCCCAGATTAATTTTCGCATTTGAAATTTTAGCTGTTACAGTCTTTTCAAAATCATTATAATTATCTCTTTGTACGACTAATTTAACTGTATATTCACCGACTGCCAATTGTTTAGGGATATCCTGACTTCCTGTGCTTTTACCATTTACATACCATGTTACAATATCCTTTTCACCAAAAGCACCTGTCATCAAAACCAATTCCTGCTCTGTTGCGTCTTTATATTCTACCTCTTTGGCTGTAATGTCTATTCCTGTTATATCAACTTTATTTATTTTCGCAGTTTGTTCGCCAGATAAATATGTACTGTATCCATCTTTTGTAATTTTCACATACACAGGATACTCACCAGCATTGGTCTCTGACGGACAAGTATCCACCCATGTGTTTCCATCACTAGAATATTCAATAGTTACATTCTCTGTTGCAGCTGAAACACTAACTAAATTCTGTGCCTCTCCGTTATAATCTGCATTAAGCACTTCAATGTTTACTCCTTCAATATCTGGCGTAGATTCTGGTTTAGATTCAGCTGTTAATTTTACAGAAAAATCTTGCGTATCAGAAGTTATATCTGCTTCATTTATAGTAGTTGTATCTGTCGTGTATCCTTCTTTTGATACTGATGCTGTAATAGTAAGATCATCATAATAATTAGATGCCTCTAACACTTCAATAGTACCATAACTGTCTGTTTCGCCACTTTGATTGATTGTTTGAAAATTATTAGTGCCATTTTCCTTTTCCTTAATTGTGTATGTAACTGTAGCACCATTAATAGCAGCACCATCTGCATCTGTTACCGTAATAATCACAAAGCCCTGGTGCTTATCCGTCTGTGCGCTTACTGTTACTCCGGCTGATGGGAATATTGATACAATCATCAATAACGCCATAATGAATGCCAATCCCCTCTTTCGGCAATTCCTTTTGCTCATTTCCTTCATTCGTTAATTCCTCCATTCTATTTGTATGATTACTCTCTTATGCATTTTCTCTGAGTCTTCCTTGTTTTCTTTTTTATTAAATAAAGATATATCAATATTCCATATCCCAACAGTCCACTCATCAAATCACCTCGTCCGTATGTACCATGATTACTTCTTCCAATATTTTAATAGTCACAGAAGACGGCTCACGATTTCTGATATTATTCTCATTCCCCAATGAAGCAGTTTCTCCTGATTCACCAAGTAAGCCAGTCGCATCCTGATCCACCAACAACCCCGTGTCTTCAATTTCTCGTTCTTTCGCTAAATTCTCGTTCAGCAACCCAGTTTCTTCATTCTTATTCCCAGATTCGCCAATACCATCCATAGTTCCAGTCAGTTTTCCTCTATCTAGATTTTTCTTGCTTGCCTTATACGATTTATCTCCTGTTTTCTCATTTTTCTGCCTCATTTGAGCAATTGATTTTCTGGCATTATGACCTGACAAGTCACCAATTACATCTGGTATTTTAAAAACAAACCAAAATATAATTGCTATTACCACAAACAATACAGCTAAAACAAATGAGATAATTGAAAGTGTATGTAATATCTCTGCCATTTTTACTTCCTTTCCTCTATATTAGTGTATGTTCTTTCAATTGCTTCTTTGTATGTTTCATACTTATCAAGAATCTCTGATTGAAGTACTTTTGACTGTTCTTTTTGTACTGTCAGTTCATTTGTTCTTTTGTATATATCATCATACAAATCCAATATTCTCTGTCTATCAACATTAACCTGAGCCATACTTGCTCTTTGATCATAAAGAAGCATAAACACACTGTTATATAATGTCAGCTGATCATATGCACCGGCATCTTTTACAGAGTTAATAGCGTCATCTATCACTGTAAAAATCTCATCATAATTCTCTTTAGATGCTTCTTCCACTGTGGTCGTATTTAATATGTACTTTTTATAAAAAGAACATATCTGGTAATAACAGTCTGACATGGTCTGCTCTTCAAATCCTGTTGCACTCTGATAATTTTCATTGAAGAAAGGATAGGCTTTCTGTACTCTGGTCGAAAAGCTATAATCACCATCATTATTTTCTGTATAGTAATTGAAATAAAGCATACCAATTATGTAATTTAATTCCGACACATCGGAGCTTGTCGCATCTAATTGATCTTTATTTGCATTATATACAGCTAAAAAATCATCATTCTCCTGTTTACTGAAAGTTCCTTCATCCTGATACGCTTCTATCATCTTGACATATGCGTCAGTTCTGCCAGGATATATTTCAACTGCATTTTTATAATTATTTATCTTGTCATCCAACGATGAAGCTGTTGAAGTTGATATCAATGTTTCATAATCACTATTATTCATTCTTGTTGAAACGATGTTACACACTACTCCTGATATAACCATTACAACCGCCAATATAACTGATGTTATGAAACAGTTTAATTTTCTTTTCTGTTTCCTTTTATAATCTCTTGTAATTAACTCAGGATGTTCCAAATCGTACAAAAGATCCTGACAATTCTGATACCTATGTTCTGCTGCCGGCTGAACACACTTATCTATTATCATTTCCATGCCTTCTGAAACTTCCGGATTCCACATTCTTACTGGAGCATATGCTTCTCCGGTTCTAGGATCTATGCCTGTCAGAAGATGATGCATTGTCATTCCTAGAGCATAAATATCTGATCTTGCATCTGTCTGACCGCTATACTGTTCCGGTGGTGCATATCCTTTTGTTCCAAGCACTGTTGTATCCGCCAGACTCTGCTCCTTATATTCTCTAGCTATACCAAAATCAATAATTTTTATATTGCCTTCCGGTTTTAACATGACATTTGCAGGTTTCATATCACGATATATAATCGGAGGCTTCTGCGAATGTAAATATGATAATGCATCACATAACTGTTTAGCCCATCCAATCACTAATTCTTCAGGCTGTGCACCATATTCTGCCAATATCTTATCTAGTGATTCACCTTCTATATAGTCCATTACTACATAAATAGTAATACCATTATCTATAATATCTACTATTCTTGGAAGGGATGGATGATCAAGTCGCTTCATCATGTTTGCCTCAGCAAGAAGACTGTTTACAACTATTTCATCATTTTTCCCGCTTCCTTTTTTTTTAATTTCCTTTACTGCCCACTGTTTATTGAGATGAGTATCCATAGCCAGATAAACAACGGACATACCCCCATGTCCTATTTCAGTAAGTATTTCATACTTGCCATCAATAACAGATCCTATTTCAGCCACGTCTCATCCCCCTATTCCGCCTTGATTAATACAACCGAAATGTTATCCCTTTCATTTCGTTGCTTTACAAGTTCAATTAAATATTTCGCATAAGAGTGCATTGCATTTTTGTTAATTAAATTGATAGGGTTTAGTGATTCTACAATTTCTTTTTCCGTAATCTCATGTCTAAATCCATCTGAACAGAGCATATACGCTCCTTTTTCCACCTTTTCAACCAACACCTCTGGTTCCAATATCTCTGAAGCACCTACACATTGAAGGAGCATATTTCTTCTTTTATCAGTCTTTGCTTGTTCTGCTGTCATGGTGCCTTTTCTAATTTCTCTTGCTATAAATGTCTGATCGTAGGTAAGTTGCTCCAACTTATTTCCTATATGATAGAGTCTGGTATCTCCCACATGTACTGTCACATATTCGTCTCCAACAAATAATGTCCCTGTGAATGTGGTTCCCATCGTAATATTATTTTTCTTGGCATACTCGATAATCTTGATGTTTAAATCCTTAAGCATGAGCGACCATTTACCACCAATTACATGCAAATCCAAATTTTCTAATTCATAGGGCAGTTCCTTGTTGTACCATTCTGAAAATTCCCTTATAACTGTTGCACTTGCAAGTTCTCCCTTTGCAAGACCTCCCATTCCATCACATATAACAGCCATCAGCACTTCTCCGCCAGAATAAGTACCATGCTTAAATAACACGCTGTCTTGATTTGTTTCTTTTGCGATGCCAATATCTGTATCAGCTGTAACTGTAAAATGCATTCTCCTTCTCCTTTGGTTAAATCCTAAACTCAAACTCCTCATTTGCTAACCTGATAGCGTCTCCATCATGAATTTCCGTTTCCTGTTGTGCCGGTATCGGAGTTCCATTTACAAATGTTCTATTTTTAGAGTTAAGATCTACAATAAAGTATCTTCCACCCCTGGCAATAATATCCGCATGGCTCCTGCTTACCATATTATTGTTAGCAACAAAATAATCAGAATAACTTTTTTCTTTGCCAATTCTAAAAACTGGTTTATTAATCAAAAATGTTTCATTCGTCAACAATCTGTACATTGACGCATAATGTATCTGTTCACATTGAGTATTCAACAAACCCGTTGCTTCTTCGTCATAATTATTCAGTAATCCCGTGTCTTCATCTGCAGCATTCAGCAATCCAGTTGCCTCTTCATCTGCAAGCAGTCCAGTTGCTTCTTCATCTGCATTGCCCCTGCCATAATGTTCATAATAATGCTGTGGCTTATCTGTAATAAATCCACTCTGTCCGACATTGTGCCGCTTAATTGTATTTACAACACTTCTGTCTTCACTAAAAATGTATTTTTCAATTTTTTCAGCATCATAGGATGTCAGAGATTTCAAAAAATATACATATCTCGATATATATTCTGTATCTGCCTCCTTCATTGTTTTCGAAGCGTATATAATCTGCTCCATAAACCCTAATACATCAGCTTCTTTTTTATCATTAGTAAGAGGCAAATATATAAATTGTAGTTCCTTGGTTGTCTCATTAATAAAGACATAATGTATATCCCAGACGATGTTTCTCAATATCAATGAATTCAAATTGGCTTTCTGTGTTATATCTATAACCTGCTCCATAATGAAGAAAAAATCATACTTTGATATTGGTTTCTTAAGCCTGTCAAACAAACTGATTCCAATAGGACCATAGAATTCTATACAGTTTTTCTTTTTTGCCTGTACTTTCAAAAGACCTCTTATATATTTACTAGAGAAGAAATCTAATTGACGTTCATCAATTTCTTCCTTAAAAGAGAGCTTAACTTTTACTTTAAGCTGGCAATCCTTACCCTTAACTTTATATCTTGCCATGGTTGTTCCACCTGCCCAATATTTATATTTTGCGTAGAACTATATGTTCTGCACACTAAAAAATAATCACTTTAATAGATAAATCGTATCAAATCAATAGTGACTTGTCAACGAAATTTTCCGAAATACAACAAATTCCTAACAAATTGTGATGATATAAAATCAGTAAAAATGATTCAAATAACAGTTTTTAATCTACGCACTAGTGACTTTCAGTTGTTCCTATAACGTAAAATAGGACATCCTCTAAATTTGTTTAGAAAATGTCCTATAAGTAATAATTTATTCAACCCGAAGCAGCTCGCAGTTTCCCTGCATATCCTTCCAGAAATCCTTTATCGGTGTGCCGCGAAACTGATTGACTATGCTGCAGTTCATGGCCCCGTGTCCCACGACAAGCACATTTTTTCCTGCCGCAAGCTGTGGTCTTAGCACCTGCTCAATAAATTCTCCTGTTCTGTGATACAGCTCCTCAAAGCTCTCTGCGCCGTCCTTTGCCACATATTTTTCCGGCTCTTCAAAGAGCAGGTAGACAGGGCATTCGGGCTTTTGCCTGATGTTCTTCACTCCCTCATAATCACCGAAGCACATCTCGTGAAGCCTTTTGTCAGTGATAATCTCTACTGCAGGGCTTCTGTCTGCAAGAAAAATCCTTGCTGTCTCCTGTGCCCTTTTAAGTGGGGAGCAGTAGCATATGTCAAAGTCTATATCCTTATATTTTTCTGCGGCATCGTAAGCCATCTGCCTGCCGGTTTCGTTGAGTGGGATATCCACCTCCCCCTGCAGCCTGTGCTCCTCATTCCAATCTGTTCTTCCATGTCGCAAAATATAAAACATAATTAATCCTCGATTTCTCCATTTCTATGTCGCTCGAAGAAATGCTTTGTCTCCTTAACAACAACACCGCTAAGAGCAAACAGCGCTATCATATTTGGCAGAGCCATGAGACCGTTGAAGATATCAGCAATGGTCCACACCGCACTTACAGTCATATAAGGTCCGATGAAAACAGCAAGGATATATATCCAGCGGTAAACCTTTACATATTTCATCCTGCCGCCGCTCAAATATTCTAAGCACCGCTCACTATAATAATCCCAACCGAGTATAGTTGTAAAGGCAAAAAATACAAGACACAGCATAAGTACAAATGCTGACAGCTCTTTCGGGAAAGGAAGTCCGTGCTGGAATGCGTATGTAGTAACCTGCACGCCCTCGAGTCCGTCAACCTGCCATGCGCCTGTGAGCACGATAGAAAGTCCTGTAAGTGTACATATAACAATTGTATCAATGAAGGTTCCTGTCATGCTAACAAGTCCCTGACGTACAGGCTCCTTTGTCTGGGCTGCTGCCGCTGCAATCGGAGCACTACCAAGTCCTGCCTCGTTTGAGAATATTCCTCTGGCAACACCCTTTTGCATTGCAACAAGAAAGCTTCCCACTGCACCGCCTGTGATGGCCTTCGGTGAAAAAGCCGCCTTTACTATGGTAGCAAATGCTGCCGGAACCGCTGTGATATTGCATACCACAAGCACGAGCACAAATACTATATAGATAACCGCCATAAAAGGAACTATTACCTGGCTGACACTGGCAATACGCTTTACTCCGCCGATAAGCACTGCTGCCACGCAGAATGCCAATACAAGTGAAGCAATGATAACTGACCATGAATACTCACCCAGGAATGGTAAAACCTTTACTGTATGCTGGTTGTTTGGATCAAAGAAATTGTTTACTGCGCTTGATATTCCGTTTACCTGACTGAAGGTTCCTATTCCGAAAAGTCCAACGCATACGCCGAAAAATGCAAATATCTTTGCAAGCCATTTCCATTTTTCGCCCATTCCCTGCTCTATGTAGTAGAACGGTCCGCCAAGACTGTGTCCGTCCTTGCCGATGACACGGTATTTTACAGCCAAAAGTCCCTCTGAATACTTTGTTGCCATGCCAAAAAAGGCTGCAAGCACCATCCAGAAAAGCGCTCCCGGTCCTCCTGCACCGACTGCTGTTGCCACACCGACTATATTACCGGTTCCGATTGTTGCGCTAAGCGCAGTACAAAGTGCGCCAAAGCTCGTAATCTCGCCATCGCCGCCTTCTTCATTTTTGACCATCCACTTAAGTGCCAGAGGAAGCTTTCTCATCTGAAGAAGCCCCAGACGCACTGTGAGCAGTATACCTCCTGCCATGATGAGCACCATGAGCGGCACTCCCCAGACGAAATTGTCCACTGCATTAAGGAAATTGTTGATTGTGTTCCACATTGAAATACTCCTGCCTCTCTTTTTTATCTAAACACAATATCTTTGTGTTTTGAGCAAATACAAATGATATAAATAATTTCATCCGGAAACAATTGAAAATAGCAGGCTTAGCAGCAATTACGTGAATTGAAATAAAAAACCCCATATACGCTGCATATACAGTCTGATACATGGGATTAAGAAGATTATCTTAAGAATATCTGTCCAATATCTTCTCCGTCCTGTTGCCTGAGAGATTCGTACGAGAAGCAGCATGTGCCATAATATACTGCTTCCTTTTCGTACGTTGCACCTTCGGCCCCCGCAAATCGGGTGTCTCCAGAGAGTCGATCCATTTACAGTTGCACCGCCTGCTGCGGCACCTGAGAGTTTTACTCCTTCGGTAGACTTTGATAATATTAAATCGCTGCCGTTTTCCTGCAAACTTCATCTCGAAATTGTTTATGTTAAATTTATTATTTTTATTAACCGTTAAGGATTATATGACAAAAATATCATTTAATCAATAGTACAAATGCACTAAATTGTCTCAACCTTGATCACATTGGTGTTGCCTGTCTTACCGTTGATAAGACCTCCTGTGAGCACTATATGATCACCCTTTTTGAGCTTCATGACACTCTTTGCCTCGTTCATCGCATTGTAGAACATAACCTCCATTGAGTTGTATTCCTCACACAGAACCGGCTTTACACCCCAGCTCAGGTTCAGCTTGCGCCATGCCTTTTCAGAGGTTGTCATACCTATTATATCAACAGGGCAGCGGAAACGGCTGACCATGCGCACTGTACGTCCTGTCAGTGAGCTGACTACGATACATTTCGCATCCACATCTATTGCCATGGCACATGTAGCATGTGAAATAGCGTCAACTATGCTTTTTGTCTGGAACTCGGCATTGGCAAATCTCTTGCCGTAGTTTATCTGCTTTTCTGTATACTCTGCTGTCTCTGCCATATTTTTTACAGCCTCTACAGGATATTTACCTGCTGCAGACTCTCCCGAAAGCATGATAGCTGATGAGCCGTCGTATACAGCATTGGCTACATCCGAAAGCTCAGCTCTTGTAGGACGCGGATTGTGAATCATTGACTCAAGCATCTCTGTCGCTGTGATTACGCGTGTACCAAGCATACGGCACTTGTTGATAAGGTACTTCTGTATTGCAGGCACCTCAACTCCCGGAATCTCAACACCGAGATCACCTCTGGCTATCATGATTCCGTTTGCTATCTCGCAGATTTCCTCCACATGGTCTACACCTGAGCGGTTCTCAATCTTTGCTATGATTTCGATGTCCTCTCCACCGTTTTCATCCAAAAAGCTTCTAAGATCCGCTACATCCTGCTTTGTAGAAACAAATGATGCAGCAACATAATCCACCTCGTTTTTTATACCAAAAAGCAGATCATCCTTGTCCTGCTTGCTTAAATATGCATGCTTCATGACCTTGTTCGGGAAGTTCATGCTCTTTCTATCAGAAAGTGTACCACCTGCGATAACATCACAGATTGCATTGTTTCCTTTAAGCTCTCTGACCTGCAGAATTATGATTCCGTTCGCAACAAGCACACGGTCACCAACCTTTAAATCCTTGATCAGATTCTCATAGTTTACTGATACTCTCTCCTGATTTCCTACGATATCGTCAGTGGTAAGTGTGAAGGTATCTCCATCCTTGAGCTCTATTTTGCCATTCTCAAAGGTCTTGATACGATACTCAGGTCCCTTTGTGTCAAGCATGATTGCTATTGGCAGATGAAGCTTCTGTCTTACCTTCTTGATTAAATCTATTTTGCCCTGATGCTCCTCATGTGAGCCATGAGAAAAGTTCAATCTGGCAACATCCATACCTGCCTTTATCATCCTGGTGAGGACATCCTCATGTTCACTGGCCGGTCCAATAGTACAGATAATTTTTGTTTTACGCATTAATATTCCTCCTGATGCTGATCACCCTATCAGCTTTTCTTTTAAAATATAATCTCACCCGAAGTCATTATATGACAATTTTCTTCAACAATAAAGTAAAAATATATTTTTTTCAATTATTTAAAAATTCATATGCTCCACATACATTTCATCGAAATGCGGATACGATGCCAGCTCGATGTAACGCATGTCCTTGCTTATCTCCAGTGCTCTTTTCCAGGCTTCCTGCGATAAAGCTGCCGAAACAGCTCCGTTTCCTGCCGCATTTCCCACTTCTTTTGCCTTGTCCAAAAGCTCCTGTGGAAACAATCCTATTGCCGCCGCACTTGCTTTGTCAATGTAGTTTCCAAAGCCTCCCGCAAATGTGAGAACATCAATATTACAAGGCGTACAGCCATATTCCTTAAACAATACTTCTATTCCGGCGGCTATCGCGCCCTTCGCAAGCTGCAGCTTCCTGATATCCTCCTGCGTAATGTAGACTCCCGGTGCAATATGAACAGCGAGAGAGGACTCTGTGCTCTGTGCAGTCTCCTCCGCTTCCACCTCAAACACATACGACCTAAACAGTATAGGAAGCTCCTGTCCGCTTAAAATCGTGCCGTTTTCATCTATGATTCCGGCTTTCAGAAGAACGGCAAGCGCATCGATAAGCCCCGAACCGCACAGTCCCACAGGTCTGTCATTTCCGATAACCGAATACTTAATTCTGCGCCCTTCCAGCCATACTTTATCCACGGCTCCCTTAGACGCCGGCATGCCCAGCTCAATCTGCGCACCCTCAAAAGCCGGTCCTGCCGCGGTGGCACAGCACACATATCTGTCGCCTTTTCCAAGCGCCATCTCACCGTTTGTTCCAATATCCAGATATAGCGTCAGCTCGTTGCAGTTCACTGTCTCCATCATACCCGACGTGATATCTCCGCCTACAAAGCCTGATACAGCCGGAAATATAATCATGGTTTGACAATTCTCAAGTCCTATATCCAAAGGATTATATTCCCTGCCAAAATATTCATCCGGCATAAACGGTGCCTTGCCAAGCTTTTCCGGTGAAATTCCCATAAGCAGATGACACATAACTGTGTTTCCGGCAACTGAAAACCGGCTTACTTTAGTTCTGCCACATTCCGTGAGCATTTCTGATATCCAGCCGTTAAGCAGGGACACTATCTGTGTCTGCATCATCTGCAGGCCGCCATTCGCTTTATCGTTATCATCCGCCCTCGCTGCCGCATCAATTCTGGAAAGTACATCTGCTCCAAAGCTGCGCTGTGGATTGGCACCGCTTCTGGTTGAGATAATCTGCCCGGTCTCTTTATCAATCAAGTAGCAGACTACTGTTGTGGTTCCGATATCACAGGCCGCCAGAGTGTCTTCATTTGATTCGACTTTTTCAGATTCATTTGCGGTCTCTTCCTTCAAGACAACATTCCTATTCACATGCTCATTTACATGCTCATTAAATTTTTCCGATACATTTCCTCCATTTGTCAGAACAACCATGCTGTCTTCTTTGGTTCCGGTGCTTTCTTTTCTCCCAACAATAATTTCCATACCGTCACAAATCTTCGTCTGACAGGCCAGCACGTCCTTATAGTATGGTTTTGTCACCGTCACCTTGCACTTGCCGCAGGTGCCTTTTCCACCGCACGGTGTTTCTATCCCTGCAATGCCGTGACTGCGGCAGTATTCAAGAATAGTGGTTTTGTCGGTTGTTTTGCTATCTGTGTTAAGATTTATGGTAATTCGCTGCTGCATATAGTTTACCTCATTTGACATTGTACTATTATGGCTTTTTTCTTTGATTGTATGATACCACATTTATATATACTTTTGTAAACAAAGCACGAGTATCGTGCGGTTTTGTGAATGTGAGTGGGAGTGATTCTGAATAGTTACCTTTAATATAAAGACCCGGACAAACGCCCGGGTCTTCATTGATCCATATATACTATGCCATATTAAACTATGTCTGATCTATATCATCTAGTATATATCATCTAATCCATGCACATGAATTATTCTATCTGGTAAGTGCTGCAACAAGCTCATCCATCTGCTTTTCAGATGCCTCATTGAGAGTAGATTTAATTGTAACAACAGGCTCAACACACTCTATGTTCTTGAAGCCCTCAACAATAGCCTTCATCTGGCGTGCTGCTGTAGGAGCCCATGAACCGTTTTCCACGAAGGCAATCTTACGATTCTGATAAGCCTTTGCCTTGAGATGATGTAAGAAATCCTCCATTGGTGGGAAAATGCCTCCATCATATGTGCATGCGCAGAGCACAAGCCTGTCGTATCTGAATGCATCCTCAACAGCCTCTGCCATATCATCCCTGCAAAGGTCTGTAAATGCAACCTTTACACCTGTAGCCTTGAGCTTTTCTGCTAAAAGCTCCGCTGCCTTCTTTGTATTACCGTGAATAGAAGCACATGCCACAAGGATTCCCTCATCCTCAGGCTGATAGCTGCTCCATGTATTATATTTATCTATGTAGAAGCCAAGGTTCTCTGTGAGAATCGGTCCGTGAAGAGGACAAATCTTTTCAATATCAAGCCCTGCTGCCTTTTTGAGAACTGCCTGTACCTGGGCACCATACTTTCCAACAATATTGAAGTAATAGCGTCTTGCCTCACATGTCCAGTCCTCATCAGTATCGAGCGCACCAAACTTACCAAAGCCATCTGCTGAGAAAAGCACCTTGTCTGTTGACTCGTACTCCATCATAACCTCCGGCCAGTGAACCATAGGAGCCATGACGAATGTAAGCTCATACTTTCCAAGAGAAAGCTTATCTCCCTCTGCCACTACAACCTTTCTGTCCGTTAAGTCTATATCGAAAAACTGTCCCATCATGTTAAAGGTCTTTGCATTACCTACAATCTGCATATCAGGATATGCCTCTGCAACCTTCTGGATATTGGAAGCATGATCCGGCTCCAAATGGGAAACAACGAGATAATCCGGCTTTCTGTCACCGAGCGCCTCTCTCAAATTGGCAAACCACTTATCCGTAACTCTTGCATCTGCTGTATCCATGATTGCAATTTTGTCATCCATAATCACATATGAGTTGTATGAAACACCGTTTGGAACAACATACTGGCTCTCAAATAAATCAATGTCCTTGTCGTCCACACCGATGTAAATAATGCTGTCTGTAATCTTCTTGTCCATGATAGGTACCTCCTGCTAATAATCTCTACTTAAATTAGTAATTATTACTATTTTTTTGATTAAATTATATGACAAAAGTATCATTCGGTCAACCTGATAAATTGTATTTTTTTGTATTTTTTGATATTCTCGCCTAAAGGTTACACAGAAACGCTCATCCACTTTTAGTTGCAAAAGTATATTTTCAACAAATCTGTTGTTGCTTTGTCATTTATGACAGCCCGTCCTATTGTTATGCCATTGCTGATGATAATATATTCTCCGTTTTCATATCTGACATTTACCAAATCATCTTCCCTTTTTAAGTCTATACATATACTTGATATAATTCCGCAAATCTCTTCTTGTGAGCTTCCACTTTTTATCTCATAAGCATAATCCGCATCTCCTATCTCATTCAAATCAGTTACCAAACAATACTCCGCTCCATTCATCAGCATTTCTTCATTCAAAGTGGGTAATTGAGCCGTCTTATACTCATTAAATAAAAAGATAACTACAAGCGCAATGAATGTCGGAAAAAAGATACCGCCAAACCGCTGTGCATAATTTTGTTCTTCCCACCGCTTGCTATGACGACCAAACAGCGGTATTTTCATCTGCACCAAACCTGCTCCTATACTTACAAGCAAAAAATAAAATATAACTTTTATCAAAGACTCATCCCCATTTAATCATTAATAAAAATATCGTTCCTAAAACGACGCCTACTAACCATATAAAGCGAAACACCTTGTTATATCTCGAACTATTAGAACACGGAACAAGCCAATATTCCTGTGGAAACCCCAAAAGGTATTCTTTTAATTCCTGCTTCAATTCCATGACTATACTCCACATTAATCCAGACAGCACAATGCACACCGTTCCATAATATGTAATTGGTGCATTTGTAACCACAGCAAAGAAATAATGTGCCATCTTAAGAAGGAAGATACACCACGCAATACAGCATGGAATTGTAAACGCCCTTTTCATTTTCCACTTCAAACCCAATATAACCTCTGGAACGAATACAGTCAATGCCCCCATCGGCAATCCTCCTGTTCGTCCATGTGTGAAATCGCTCTCCGACTCCAAAGACCAAATTCCTGTCAATACTATTACTGCTGGTATTAGTATGGTGCAGAACAAGTTATATGCAATAATCAACACATTTTCATTGTCGTCGTTCATAACTTAGCCCCAAATCAGTTCATCAAGCCTGATAGCCACTCTTCCTGACAATGAATAATGCAATACTGTTAGCTTTGCCTTATCGTACAAATTTGCATACACGTTATAATAACATAGCGATATTGACATACCAAAGCCAAATAATGTTGTTCCTGCCAATACTCCTAAAAATCCCGTAACACATGCATCAATATACTGTTGGCTGACATCCTCCGGCTCCAAATCTACATACATTGCATTTAATAATTCATTTACAGAAGCCGTACTCTCATAGTGGTCCTTAAATGAAGTGACAATTAACTTTGCTCTTGATGCGGTTTTTTCCGGATCAAACGTAGATAAACCATATATCGCATTTGCGGTATTTATGGATATAACTTTTCCCTCATCCACCGCGGTTAGAATGTCTGACGAATTATTTACCGCAGACTTGAACTCATCCATAAAATTAACCAGATTTGTAGAGAACATAGAAAACTTACTTTGTGCTATAAAATTCTCATATGCTGTAATATCATCTGAAGTAATAACATAAGCATATATATTATCAAATCCTGGACTTTCTTTAGTATAATTAGGATTGTCTATATAATGGGACATATAAAGATAAAGTACATATTTGTTAAAATCTGCTGTGTTATATGTATTACCATATCTCTCTAATGCTACTTGTGTAACATATTGCATCCTTTCATTCTGTTCTTGTGGGGTTGCTGGCGGATTACCGTTCTGTGCATAAGATTGAATATACCCTTGCCCTGCTATTGCGTTTTCTAATGCCTTTGTTTCTACTGTTTCTACTGATAATCTAGCTATGTCCGTGTTCAACGACGCATAATATGAGTCATCTTTCCTTTGCATCTGCATTATATTGGCAATATCCTCCGAATCAAAACCAATATTCTCCCATGACTGTCCCGCTACTGTTATATCGTTCAGCACTGTCAACATATCATCCGGATTAATCCGAGCCGATGATGCTGCATATATCGGCTGAATAGAACTTCCAATGGTTGAAATAAACATCAAACATATTGCAATTACCACGCTAATGACTTTCTTAATCATATTGACCCCTCCTGTTTTTTTTCCTATCACTCTAATTACCATATACCAAACATGTATGCTCCAAAAAATAAGTATTATATAGTTACTGGAAAATATTCTTACTTGACAGAGAAACTTAAAGTGCTGGAATAGTTGGCATCTTTCTCCAAAGCTCATTTCAATATAAACCCTATTTTTTCCGCGACCGAGTTAAATTCGCCCATACTGCAATCTTTTTACACTGATTACTAAAGTGAATCCAAAAAGCATATCAAAATATGCCTTTTAAGATACTATCGGGCAATATAAACATGTTCAAGTCATTTCTTCAACGCCTAAAAATAACTTCGGATCGCATTGATCCGAAGTTATAAGTATCATATAGCTATCGGAAAGCATTCTTACATTTCCTGCAATTTTAATTTATTTTGCCTCATAAGAAGAAGTAAACCTAGTCCGTCCAGAATCGACTTGATTATTATACGCATCTACAATGTCGCTATATTCCGTTGAATCGCTAAAAGGAGCAATATCGCTTGTATTGTCAGATACACTCATGTTAGAAACAGGACCGGAAATTAACAATGACCCGTCCGGCTGGGCATAAGCAAAAAAGATATATTCATTTCCTACAACCGGAAGCTCATCACCCTCATAAACAAAATATTGTGAGCCATCTTCCGAAAGTCCGCCAGATTTTTGAATCGGGATAGCCGTGTCAGTAACTAAATTGCCTTTGATATTTTTTGTGACGTTCACAGTATAATTTGTGTATGGGCCGGAAACTTCACGAGTCTTTCCATCGTCTGTTTCAACCGTAACAGCATCTTTATAAACAGTACCTTCTTCACTTGCGACCGTACCAACGAATACATAATCAGCATCGCCTACAACTGCATTCAGATCGCTATAATCAATCGAAAAAGTACCTCTCAAATATGATGTCTTAATTTCGTCAGAAGTTGAAGGTTTCGCAATGCAAAAAAACAGCACACCAATAACCAGCAAAATCACAACAGCTCCGATAAAAATACCAATTTTGGTTTTAGACTGAAATTTCATAGATATTCCTCCCTTCTTTAATATCTTTTATAACTTGCGTCATAGGAAGCCTTGTCGTTGGCAGAAAGACTTGTTACTGAGCTTACATACGCATACATAACATCGCCTTTCGCATTATGAGCTAATCCTAAGGCATGACCCAACTCATGTGTGCATACATTCCGTTTCTGAGCAGATGTAAAATTATCCATCTGATATGTATTGAACTTAATTGTACCAGCCGAAGAAGTAACTCCAGCAGTTGAGCTTACCTCATTGTAATCAGAAATGGTAACATCGTTAATCGTATTCCAAGCGTCTTTGCGAATAACACCAGATTTATAATTATTCCATGTGCTTACGGCAGAATTAAATTGAGTTTGGTAAGATGTACTCCCTTTCCAATCCATTTGACTTTTCCTCTCTATTTACTAAGATTGATAGTGCCTTGTTTCAATGTTAAATAATCGGAAGTTGCGCTAATAATATATAAATTGTATTCTCCCCCCTCTCTAACTTTTAATTCGTAACTTCCGCTTAGACTTCCAAAACTTTCTCCGTCATACATAACCCCATCTTTAATATATCCTATAACCAGCGCCTGATTAGAAACCGCATCTGACTCATATTTTTCAAACGAAAAGGTTAATATATCCCCTGCTTTACAATTCCAACCTGCATAATCCTCCAGATAAAATACTGCCATACTTCCGTTAGTCATAATAATTTCAGGTGTCGTATCATTCTCCACCTTAAACTCAGAAACAGATAATGGCAGCACAATATTATCATCTGCGACACTCTTTATAATATGGCTTTCAGTTATAGCTCTTCCCTCAGCATTCCCTATATCGCTTTCTTCACCATGCGTAACCTCCGGTTCCGAATTATCTATGACTTCTTTTCCGATCAATCCTTCGTTTTCATCTGTAACTAATTCCGCACCAAACAGCCCATTAATCCATTGAACCAGTTTCTCTCCTGTCGCTGCATTGGCAATTCCTCCTGTTGTAAAAAGAATGATACTTACCGCCATTGCAGTTGCAACGCGAGCCAACCATTTACGGCTATGTGCGTTACTTTCATGAAATAGTTTACTATTCTTTTGTAAGGAAATATCGTTTTCTTTTTTTTGCTCTAAACATTGTGCAGCCTCTAGGATATATTTATCGTTTATTTCATTCATTGCATAAAAAATATCTGATTTCAAAGTTTTCATAAATACTTCCTTTCCGCTAATTGTTCTCTCAGCTTTTTTCTTGTTCTAAATAAGATTGTTTCGACCTTGCTTTTGCTCATATTACAACATTTCATAATCTCTTTTACCGACATAAAGTACCAATATCTTAATACAAAAACTTGTCGATGAGGTTTTTGCAACGATTCCAAAAAATCCTCAACAATATCTTTCAATTCATTATTTTCCCAATCTTCTTCTCCCGCTTTCGCCAGATAATTACTCAATTCCTCATATGGCAAACACATATCTATATCTCTTTTTGCCGCATGAATATGTTCATACTTTTTTAGCGCCTGATTCCTTGCAATTTTTAAAATATAAGCTTTCAAGTTATCTGGTGTTTTTGGGGGAATCGTAAACCAGACACCTAAATATGTATCATTTGTACATTCTTCAACATCTAACTGATTCTTTATCAGCCTGCCAATTATAAATGATACAAGTTTCCCATATTTCTTCTCTGTTTCTAGCAATGCATCCTCGGATCGGCAATTATATAGTTTAATTATTTCTCTATCGTCCATTACAACCCTCTTTTATTTATTAAGTACGGATTCGATCCCTTTTGCTTGCAAGTTTTAAAACTTTTTGCTTTATTTTTTTTATTTGTCATTTCAGCTACACAGAATATAGCTTTTGATGTTAACAGTGCCTAACCCTTTCCATGCTGGTGTTTTAATAAAAAAGCCAGAGGTCAGTGTCTCTGGCAAAATGTATATTATATTAAGTTTGCTAAGTTCGTCCAATTTGCATCATAACCCATTATGGACATGATATCTGTGGCTGAAATGGTATGTAACTGTTTTTGAAGTTTGCCAAAAGCAGTTCTCATAGATGAAATAAAGTCCTTTAAGTCGGATTTGCTTAGTAATAGCGCAAACATTATAGCTATGGCGTATGCATCATTAGTTCCATAAGTATAGGCGCCATCTTTGGCACGTACAATCCCTAAAACGGAGAAATTTTTAATACTTTTTGTATGATTTATCTGCCATGGTACCTCCTATATATAAAAAGCCCCCGGGTCCGAAGGACACCGGAGGACAAACTGGCAATCTCTTGTATAAGTATTATACTACACATTGGCAAAATGTCAATGACACTATGCTGATTTGGTGTGGATCCAAATTTTTCAATTTCACTTTATTAACCTGCTATTCCAAAAACAATTCAAACCCATAACAGCTCTACAAAGAAACAAGGACATTGATATTTACTATCAACATCCTTGTTCTAATTATTACACCATCTCAGGAAGTTTGTAGCCTAATTTTTACATTGCGTCTGCGAAGTCATCTAATGACATACTTACTCTACTTGCGCCTACCTCAGGTTCTAATATACCATCCTGAACAAGTGAATATATTTCAAGGCATCTGCCTTGTTGTATTCCTTCCTGTATGCCAAGCTTTTTATGATCATCCTATGCCTTACACATATTTACCACATCTTCCTTTTCATCATACTTAATATCAGTTCTTGTCTCAATATAACCTATCACCTACAATAATTGCCCATAAAGCAGTATCGATATACTCACCATTTTTATAATATTTTTGTCTGGCAATGCCTTCTAACACCATGCCGCATTTCTTTAATACCGCAGAGGAAGCATCATTTCCATAGAATACTTCTGCCTGAACTCTGTTAAATCCAACTCTATCAAAGGCATAATCTAAGACAGCCTCCAATACTTCTGTCATAATGCCTTTATTCCAAAATCCGGGAGACAGCATATAGCATGTATCACACATATGACATGCTTCTTCCACATTTCCCAAATTAATTGTTCCTATCAATTCTCCCGTTTCTTTCCACTCAATTCCCCAATGAAAATATGAATCCGACTCATAATTAGATATCCAATGCTTTACCTTGTCCCTATATATTTCTATGTCATCAACAGGATTAAATGGATAGTATCTGCAAACTTCATCATACTTAGCCCAATTTTCATACATCATAGTATAATCGGATAGTTTGATTCTTCGTAAAAAGCATCGTTTTGTTTCAAAATTCTGTGTGCCTATATAATTCATAAATTATTCCTTTTCATATTCAAAATAAATTCCTGCAAATATCTATTAATCACCTACATGGTAAAATATACAGATACAAGATACATCTACTCCCCCTGTAATATAAAAATCATGCCCCAACACAAATCAGTTGGGGCAATTTCTATACTTTTAAGCTATTATACTACACCATCTCAGGAAGTTTGTAGCCTGCTTTTTGCATTGCGTCTGCGAAGTCATCTAATGACATACTTACTCTACTTGCCCCTACCTCAGGGTCTAATATACCATCCTGAACAAGCGAATATACTTCAAGACATCTTCCCTGTTTCATTCCCTCCTGAATGCCACGCTTTTTATGATCGTCCCATGCCTTACACATATTTACCACCTCTTCCTTTTCATCATACTTAATGTCAGTTCCTGCAAACAGATTGATAGCTGCTACTGTCTCAACGTCAACCCTTGTAAAGGTTTCGTCTTTTGTAATTAAATCATTCAGCTTTCCCTCATCTGACGCATTTTTCAGCACTTCAAACAGTGGTTTCAGACCTGTTTTGAACTTGGAAAAGTCTGTAATCTCCAGTGGATTCAGCAAATTAATCCTGTAATCATTGATGAATGGGAGTATTCTTTCATCCATCTGTGGCATCATCTCAACAAGACTTCTTGGACCATCCCAGTTTTTTGTTCCAAGATATAATGTAATTGTAATCACCGGTGTCAGCCTATCCTCAAGTGTAAACCCTGATAAAAACTCATCTGATGATTTATAATCTTTGTTTTTCTGATGTTGCTTCTTCGCCTCGTTGACCTGTTCTCCATAATTCATGGCATCATAAATCATGGTCTTAACCGGCATCGAATAATGAACATCTGTCTGTGCCTCTATCCCCATCAGTACGATGTATACTGATTCTGTATATTTTACAGACACCCCCTTTAGCAAATCTCTCCATTTCTGCTTAACAATCTGCTTCCTATCAATACCGAAAACTGATAACACCTCTGTGGTGTCACATTCCTTTAAATTCTCCGGTTTGATAACCTTCTCACCGTCAAACAATACATAATTGCAGATTTCACTGAACCTCGTATTGTCTGACAAATACTCCTTCGCCTTCGAGTCCTTTGTACCCAAATTAACCTCCTCTTCTTGTGTGAGCAGGAAAATTCGAAATCGAATTATAATACTGTATGCTAATATAAAAGCCGGCAAAATCCCCACACCCCGCTTTTCTCGCAATGTTTTCACATCTGACATTTCAATTTTCCTGCTATTAACTGGTAACATAAAGCATTGAAAATTTCCATGTCTTTGTCGAAAAATGCGAAGTGGTCTGCCCTCTTCAAAGTGATACACACCGGAAAAATATGCTGTGGTGTCGTATTTACAGAAATATAATGCTTTGAGTTGATTGTAGCACACAGAAGTAAGCTTGTCATTATATTTTTCATCTGTGATAATACTTGCAAGATAACATGTCATGCCCGACATCCAGAATGTTAAAAAGAAGCTTCCATGGCAAAAACCGCAATAATCTCCAGCTTCGTTACACAAGAAGAATGCAAAACTATTTTCATCTGCCCTGCATTAGTCACTATAATGGTCTGACTGACTCAACGTATTCATTTAGCTTCGCTCTTATCTCTTCAAACTGCTTTCCTGTAATCTCATTATCCGACTCAAATGCCATCATTTTGTCAAGATATCCTCTCTCCTTTGCTATCTGAAGGCTGATAGGATAAACCAGCTCAAATGTCAGTGCAATATGCCCTGCCACATGGTCTACCACGGTCTTTTTGCAGGAACGAAGTACCGCGTGCCTCTCATCAAAGGCTGCCATAACCTCAGGACTCACCTGCGAATTCTTCAGTTCCTCCGTTGTCACATTATATATATCCTCTGCCGGAGTATCTACATTTACCCTGAAAATATCCACCTTATCAGCATCCCTTAGTATATTGCAAAACATAACCGTATACTCGTCAAGCCTCTCATCTATCCTGAAAGCGCTGTGATTTCTTATCGCATTTTCAACAATTGTGCCGTATTTATCATCATGAAATCCATCCACATATGTGTCGATAAGTCCTTCCTTAAACAGCAGGTCGGCTCCAAAATTGGCATGATCAACAGACTGTGCATCGTTAAATGTGTTATAGCGCTTAATCTGTTCAAATCTTCCGACATCATGCAGCATCCCTGTGAGCCATGCCACATCTGTCTCATATTCATCAAGCTTTAAATCACTTGCTATCAGCTCGCAAAGTTCCGCTACCCTATAGGTATGGTCTATTTTGAGCTTAATCTTTGGATCTGTGGCATTGTATCCTGATGTGTACTCTGCGAATGTATTTTTTACTCGTTCTCTATCTATTATCATGTTTATTATCCTTTCAAAAACCGGTTTATCTGTGGCTTTATTGCTGCTGTTTTAACTCCCATCGCACCACATCGCTATGTGGATTAACCCTGGCAAGTCCAATCTCCGTAATTGTCGCTTCAAATGGCACAAAGCTTTCCTGCATTACTGAAAATGCCATCTGCATCTGTTCCTTTGTCAGTGTCTTTCCAAGTGTAATATGTGGCAGCCAGCTCATTGGCTTGTAGTATCTGCTCACTGCACATTCCGGAATGCTTTTCACCTCATCAAATACTTTTTCCGATAAATCCTGTAAATATCCGTTAAGCACCGGCGTGGCATAAAATACATATGGCAGCAATTGTCCCACTGACACAATGCTAATCGTCCCATTAAACAGTGAATTTCGCAGATTATCCATTGCTCCCAATAAAGCATTTTCACTTCGGGCTTCTATTGCCGATATCGTCATGTGTGGCGGTACACTGTTATCCACCATGAATGAATTACCTGTTTTCTCAGCTATTTTATTTATATATCGTTGTAAAATATGAACTGCCGTCTTATCAAAATATACAGATACAAGATACATCTACTTTCCCCTGTCATATAAAAATCATGCCCCAACACACATAGGCCGGGGCAATTACTGTTCCTATTTATCCTTTCCTCTCCTCATCGCTACAGCTCCCGGCGATGATATTGCACTTCCCAATACAAGCTTCACCAGCCAGATAAAAAATACTATCACAAGTACAGGAATAAGACACGTTGTAACTATAAGCACTGCCAGTCCATCAATGAACTTGTTGACCATGTTCTTTACACTATCTGCGGTAACTGACAATGTATTTTTCACACTGTTTACTGCATCCTTTGCCTTATCTATAAAGCTGCTTTCAGATTCCTTACTCTTCTTGCTATCCTTATCATCATCCTTTGATGCTTCTGATTCATCTGCTAAATCATTTGCTTCATCGATTGTCGCATCAATTGACTCCTGATATGTACTGTAAATCATTTTTGAGACATGCACGCTTACAGGAATAACCGCATATATTGCCAGTCCAAAAATAAATATTTTTACACCTATTTTCCAAAAGAGCTCCTTTTTGCTTCCAAAATATACTGCCAACGCGAGCATTGATACCGGAATAAGCCATTTGAAAGTCAGCGCGCCCAAAATAGTCAACAGATATTTTTCAAGATATATTGCTGATACAACAATCAAAAAATATCCTGCCAGATCCATTAATTTATTTGCAACAGGAGTTCCGTCATCTCCCGGCGCTAATGTAATAAGTGTTGAAACTGCTGTAGCACTTGCGCTCAGCTCCAATGCAGTTGTTTTCTTTTCATCCAGATACTTTATAGTTTCTTTGTTTATTTTTGACTCAGGCGATGAGTAGCTTTTTGCAAGTCCCAAAAATGAAATACCTGCAATAATTATACACACTATAATTGCAACTACTCTGAATAGTATACTTCTTTCAAAAGATGAATCAGTTTTATTTTCCATAATGACTTATACCCTCAAATTCTATAAAAATGTTCTTTTTGCCTCTTCCCGGCTATTCTTCAAGGTAGATGCAGCTCCCTCTCCGGCAAAATATTCCTTCACCAGCTTTACAACTACACCCGAAAGCAAAAATACCGCGATAAGGTTTGGTATGACCATAAGGCCATTGAAGGTCTCCGCTATGCTCCACATCAGTCCGAGGTTCATTGTCGCACCGACTATCGCAACGAGCGAATATACTACCATGAACGGCTTATTTGCCTTAGTTCCGAATAAGAACTCTATGCATCTGGTTCCGTAAAGTCCCCAGCCTATGATGGTTGAAAATGCAAAACAGCACATGGCAACCGCTGTAAAGATTGATACCCAGCCGCCGTAGGTGGATGTAAATCCGCTGATGGTAAGCTCTGCGCCTGCTGCTTCTCCATAGCCCACGGAAACTCCGCTGCAGAGTATGACAAGTGCTGTGAGTGTACATATCACGATAGTGTCCACAAACACCTCAAATATACCAAAGAAGCCCTGCTTTACAGGCTTTTTGGTGTCTGCACAGGCATGCGCGATAGAGCCTGTTCCAAGACCTGCTTCGTTTGAAAAAATTCCTCTGGAAACGCCCTTTTTCATGCTCATAAAAAAGCTTCCTACTGCTCCGCCTGTCACTGCTGACGGATTGAACGCGCCCTCTATTATTGCTCCGAATACACCCGGTATAGCTTTAAAGTTGATGATTACTACTCCAAGTGCCAGCAGAATATACATCACTGCCATAAATGGCACAAGCTTTTCAGTAACCTGGCCTATACGCTTGATTCCTCCAAGCAGAATAAGCGCAATAAGAGCGGCAAGCACTATTCCTATTATGAGATTGAACGTTGATGCCGACTCTTTTGAAATTATATCGAAATTATATAAAGCTGAATCAATCGCTGTGGTTATGGTGTTTACCTGTGTAGCGTTTCCTGTACCGAACACGGTGAGCACGCCAAACGCTGAGAACAGATATGCCAGCCAGTGCCAGTGCTTTTTAAGACCGTTTTTAATATAGTACATAGGGCCGCCTACCAGGTCGCCGTTTGCATTTCTCTCGTGAAAATGTACAGCAAGTGTGACCTCCGAGAACTTGGTGCACATGCCCAGAAGTGCTGAAATCCACATCCAGAACACCGCTCCCGGTCCGCCTATCGCGATGGCTCCCGCAACTCCTGCCACATTTCCTGTACCGACAGTCGCCGCAAGTGCCGTACACACTGCCTGAAACGGTGTGAGCGCTCCGTCGGATGCCTCACGTTTTTTGAGCATCCTGCCAAGCGTAACCTTCATCGCATATGGAAACTTTCTAATCTGAATAAATCCCGTTCTGAAGCTCAAAAGCAGCCCGACACCTATGATACATATCATCGCAGGCACGCCCCAGATAAAATTGTTGACCACGTCATTGACTTTTTCTATTACTGATAACATCTTTTTCTCCTACTGAATTTAGTGTAACGTATAAAGTATAACACGGTTTGTACAATTTTTTATATATTTAATTTCATTTTTTTGAAGTTTTTCTTTATAAAAAAGCACCCGGATATAGCAATTTATCTATATCCGGGTGTTTATTTTTGTATAATATATACAGGATATCCCTCTACAGTCCCTGTGTCATCTTGTAATCTATAAGTGTCATGAGTGATTCTGACTCGATGGCGAGCTGCTCACACTCCTCAATCCACTTGTCATAGGCTTCACTCGCCTCATCCTCCGGCTCCTTTGCTTCGAGCGCCTCCATCATGGCATTGACCTCGGCAAATTCTGCCTTGATATCCTCTAAGAGAGAGTCTTTTGTTGATTTCATAGTATCCTCCCAATTTGATTTAACGTAAAATATATTTTATGTTCTCATGATAGCTCGAATAGAGCAACCGCCACACGATTTCACAAAAATTTCATTCTACAAAGTGTGACTCAAGCATCCCAAGCTCCGCCACATCTATGCAGTTTGGAATCGTGCCGTTTATCACGTCCTGCTTACACTCTGCGTAGTCAAACCACTTTACAGAGTCGATTTCCTCCTTCTGCACGGTGATGTCCGCTTCGTCCACATCGAGCCACAGAAGAAACACCTTGCTTATCTGGTTGTCCAGGAATCTTTCTCCGTGAAACACCTCGTCTGCATGGTGTCTGTGCAGTCCACAATCGATAAGCTGTTTGGGCTCTATTGTCAGGCCCAGCTCCTCCCTAAGCTCTCTGAGCGCAGACGGTATATAGTCCACACCGGCCGGTATGTGTCCCGCACTTGATATGTCGTAGCAGCCCGGAAAGGAGTCTTTTTCCATGCACCTTTTCTGCAAAAGTATCTGTATGGAATTTCCACGGCGTCTGACTATCCAGACATGCGCAGTCCTATGAAGTATATTGTTTCTGTGCGCCTGCTTGCGCTCTACGGTCTGTCCTGTTGGATTTCCCTGCTCGTCCACTATATCAAAATATTCCATATGAGACTCCTTTTCCTGCTCAATAAAGTGCATTTTTTGAGATATATTATAGCTTATTTCTAATAGAAGTACCTATCCCGGAAATCAAGGATTTCCGGGATGGTTCGGCGGTCGCCGAACTTGAATTTAGCCAGACATAAAATCATGCAAGCACGATTTTACGTCTGCCTTAAATTCAGTACTTCTCGTCGCTTACGTCCTATTCAATAGGTGCTCCTGCCGGCATTGGTTTCTCCGGTGTCAGGAGTGCGAGATTGCCCTCTGCATCCTCTGCGCACAGCAGCATTCCCTCTGATAAAACACCTGCGAGCTTAGCCGGTTTTAAGTTTACGAGAACCATTACCTTCTTGCCTACCATCTCCTCAGGAGAATAGTACTTTCTGATGCCTGATACTATCTGCTTTGTCTGGTTTCCAATCCTTACCTGTGAGCAGAGAAGCTTCTTTGACTTCGCAACTGCCTCACATTTTACGATTTCACCAACCTGGAACTGAAGCTTTTCGAAATCATCAAATGTGATTTCTTCCTTTGCTTCCACATCCATAGGCTCAAGGTCTGCACCATCTGCGGCATTTTCACCTGCACCACAGCCACATGCTGCCTTACCCTCAACTGCAGCAAGCTTAGCCTGCTCAGCCTCAAACTCTGCTTTCTGTACCGCCTGGATTTTCTCTACCTCAGGCATCACATCCTCTGCCTTTAATCTGCCGAAGAGAATCTCAGGTTTGTCTGTAACCTTTGTGCCACTCTCATAAAGACCAAATTTGTCAAGGTCATCGAACTCACGGAGTGTTGTGTTAAGCTGTGCCACAATCTTTTCTGCTGTCTCCGGCAGGAATGAATGAAGCAGGCTTGCTCCGATTGTGATAGACTCTGTGAGGTTATAAAGCACCTCAGCAAGACGATCCTGCTGTGCCTCGTCCTTTGCAAGCACCCAAGGTGTTGTCTCGTCGATGTATTTGTTGCAGCGGCGGAAAAGTGCGAATACCTCTGTAATGGCATCTGCCACACGAAGTCCTTCCATTTTCTTTGCCACTTTATCCCTTGTGCCGGTAACAACAGCCTTAAGATCTGCGTCAATGGCAGTCTGATCTGCATCGCCTGTTGCGCCTGTGCTCTTTACGATACCGTCAAAATATTTATTGCTCATGGAAACTGTTCTGTTTACAAGGTTTCCAAGTATGTTTGCAAGGTCTGAGTTGAATCTCTCGATTACAAGATCCCATGTGATGATTCCGTCGTTCTCGAATGGCATCTCATGAAGCACAAAGTAACGTGTGGCATCCACGCCGAAAAGTCTGACCATATCGTCTGCGTAGATAACGTTTCCTTTTGACTTACTCATCTTGTCACCGCCCTGAAGCAGCCATGGGTGTCCGAATACCTGCTTTGGAAGCGGAAGGTCAAGTGCCATAAGGAAAATAGGCCAGTAAATGGTGTGGAAACGCACGATATCTTTTCCGATAAGGTGCAGATCTGCAGGCCAGTTTTTCTTGAAAAGCTCTGATGATCCGTCAGGATCGTAGCCGATTTTTGTGATATAGTTTGTGAGGGCATCAAGCCATACATACACTACATGCTTTGGATCGAAATCTACCGGAATTCCCCAGCTGAATGATGTTCTCGATACGCAAAGATCCTGAAGTCCCGGAAGCAGGAAGTTGTTCATCATCTCGTTTTTCCTTGAAACCGGTTGGATGAAATCAGGGTGTGTGTTGATGTAGTCGATGAGTCTGTCTGCATATTTGCTCATCTTGAAGAAGTATGCCTCCTCCTTTGCAGGCTGTACCTCGCGTCCGCAGTCCGGGCATTTTCCGTCCACGAGCTGTGACTCTGTCCAGAATGACTCACATGGTGTACAGTAAAGTCCCTCGTATGAGCCCTTGTAGATGTCGCCCTGATCGTAAAGCTTCTTGAAGATTTTCTTTACACATTTCTCATGGTCCTCATCTGTTGTGCGGACAAAATTGTCATATGATGAATTTACCATATCCCAGATTCTCTTTACCTCACCTGAAATCTGATCTACAAACTCCTTCGGTGAAATTCCGGCTGCCTCAGCCTTTTCCTGGATTTTCTGTCCGTGCTCATCTGTTCCTGTCTGGAAATATACGTCGTATCCCTCTGCTCTCTTGTATCTGGCGATTGCGTCTGCAAGAATGATCTCATATGTGTTTCCGATATGAGGCTTGCCTGATGTGTACGCAATGGCTGTTGTCATGTAATATTTACCTTTGTTTGCCAATTTATTTTCCTCCTGTTTTTAATGCTTCGCACATATAGTCTTCTATAATGCCGTATCACATACAGTATATTCCTCAGAACAACTGTATGCTCTCCGGCAATTCAATATATTACGTGCGAAGCCGTAATAATAAAACAAAACGCCTCCTCAGGAGAAAACTCCCAAGAAGACGATTATATCGTGGTACCACTTCTCTTCACGCAGCTATCAAAATCATCCGGTATCTTTTGCCGGCACTGTTGCGCCTCTTTCCGCTATAACAGGCGGTTCCTGTCAGTATCTAGCCAATGGTTCGATACTGCTGCTCCAAAGCCATGTTCCTCTTACTTTAGGTCATCCCCTCTCAGCCTGTGTGGGATTTCTCTGTGAATCTGCCATAAAAGTACTCTCTTTTTCGTCGCTTTTATCTCATACATTTCTAGAGTAGCATGTGGCTTTTAAATTGTCAACTGTTGTAAGTCAACTTTTCTTTTACCAATCTTTTAAAATGCATTCTGCACTTGTAACTGCAAAATAATAGAGCAGGCTCACCCTGCTTTCAATAGCTTTCTATTTGGAAACTCAGAGATTTCCAGCATTGGTGCTTTTTTCTGCATATCCTCTTTTGTACAGCCCTCAGTCCTTGTAATAGGATAAGGCAGCTCAAATTCCATGCTTGTTCCCTTTCTAAGTGAAAACGATGTTCCAGGCATATCAGGGTACATTGTGCAAAAAACATTCTCACTCACAAGTGCCATATAATTATCGCCCATAAGACTATAGCGATCCAACATCAGCCCGCCTTCCTCTCCAAGGTCGCAGTCTTTATTATAGATACGAACCTTTAACAGACAATAAAATGGAGTATTTTTTACTGTTGCTTCATCTGCCTGCCCCATATTATAACGCTCATAAAGTTCTCTTGTATCTACTACCTCATAGCCCAGAACCTGTACAGCATATCCGTCGATACACTCTTCAACAGTATCCACATAATCATTTCCAAAATCTACAGTTTCTCCCACATCATATATGTATACCGGCACTCTATCAGCATTTTTATTAACCACAATTACACGAGCTGTATACAGAATAAGCAAAATTAACCCGCAAATAATAAGCACTCTTTTTCTCACCCGCATATCCTGCCCTCCTTAAGTTTTACAATTTCATCAGATAATTCCTCCAATGTCTGCATATCATGGCATGAAATGATCACAAGTGCTCCCCGCTCTTTCTGTTTTCTAACAACTGATTTAACCATTTCCTTTCCATCATCATCCAGGGCATTTGTCGGCTCGTCTAATACTACGATATCGGGATTTCCAAGAACTGCTGCCGCAATCCCCAGTCTCTGTTTCATTCCAAGTGAATACTTTTTATATTTTTTCCTTCCCGCCTGCCCCAGTCCTACATCATCAATTAATCCACGTATTTCATTCTCCACGCTCTTTTTATCCACATTACCATCCACTTTTGCAAGAAGCTTTAAATTATCCTCTCCGGAATACATATCCAAAAATGCAGGATTTTCCAGTAAAAATCCAATACTCTCCGGAAAATCTATATCTTTTCCAAGTTCTTTGCCATCAATACACACCTTGCCACTCGTTGGACGGATCAATCCGATAAGTGCTCTCATAAGCATTGTCTTTCCCGAGCCGTTTATTCCCTGAAATCCATATACTTTTCCTGATGACATATCCAGATTTATATCCTCAAGCACTATACTTTTATTGATTGTTTTACAAAGCTTTTCTACCTCTATATGTGCCATTCTAGTTTTCCTCCTGAATAATGTTATACTTTTTGAACCTTATCACACCCACTATAACTGTTATAAATATTATCAAACACATAGCAGGGATTGCCACTTTGCAATCTATACCATCCTCATTTATCCACAAATGCCTTATCAGCATTGCATAATTTCCAATAACAAACAGGCTTTGAAAATATGCTGACAGCAGCAAAACCATGCACATTACCATAAAACTGTATATCGGCTTAAGCCAGAGTCCCAGTGCCATTTGTATCTGACATATTGCTACAGATAACATAAAAACAATTACTATATCTCCAACCGGCATTATTGCATCTGGCTTAAGTGACGTATCTGCCCCCAGATTAAAAAGAACAGTCTGCATATCTGTATTTACCTGCATTCCGGACTGTATGCCGCTTATACTGCAAAAAGACAGAATTAATGTAAAAATTATCCCAAAGAAAATAATATTGCAGAGCAGATTCCATATACATTTTGACAGCCACCATTTCACACGGCTTTTTCCCTTTATCAGAAGCTTATTTCCGAAACCGCATAAATTATTCATGGGATAACTCAGAGTCACAAAAAGTATCATTACAAAAAGCAGCATCCATGTCACTGGAAATTGAAACACATTTTCCATAGACATTTTATATTTTTCCATACCACCGAAATTATATAGCAGAACATCTCCCATATGCTTTTGTGTACTTATACCATACTGCGCATACGAATTCATTTTCTGCCACAGCATAAACAGTACAGCCATTTCAAATATAACCGGAAACAATAATAATTTCAGGTTTTTTATGCAGCCATATTTTATGTCATAACATAACAATTTCCACATTTTCATATATGCATCCTCACATTACATCCTTTTTATGCATCAAAACCATATTAACCGCAATTGTTATAGCAGCCATTAACATAGACATTAAAACTATGATCCAAAGTTTTGCCGGATATCCGGTCTGTACACATTTGGTAAAATAAAATGGTGAAAATTGATAATTTTCTGCCCCCAGAGTATTTGAAAATAACATATTATTAAGTACATTTAATACCATGGCGACAGCAAACGGAAAAATACAATTAACCCATTTATATTTAATAAATTGCGCCGACAGCATCGTAATACATGCTAAAGCTCCACAAAATATAAAATCAACTAGCATATATACCGCTACATAAGCAAATGGCTGCGTATAATACAGGCTGGAAAATAGAGAATTGCCAAAAACACCATACATAGTGTCATATGTAGGAACAGGTGTTATTGCCGGAATTAACATCGCAGTCAGCATAAAATTGATGATTAACGGCACTACCATTGCAAGACCACCAGCAATAAATGTTGCCAGAAATTTGGCTGTCAGATAGCTTTTCTCTCCTGCTCTTACCAGCATCTGACGCATATATCCGCTGTTTTTTTCTCCGCAAAATGACCAGCCGTACGGCAATGCTATAAGCAGCGGAAACACAAAAAAGTATAGTGATGACCCTAACGAAAAGCCTTCACCACCAATCCAATGATTAAATAACGTAAATCCCTCATAACAAGGATTGATACCATCATATATCTGACTGTTGTATACAAGATTTACATTATAAACCAGCCCTACTATGCCTATCATAGTTCCTATGATTATGGATATGGCAAAATATCTGGTCTTAATCGCCTTGTTAAGCTCAATTTGTAATACATTTTTCATATGCTACTCCAATCCGGGATCTATAAACTGCCTGTTCTCTTCATCACCATTAAAGTTCACCGACAGATAAAGCTTGTTTAAGTCCATATTATCAATCTGCAGCAATGCCGGATCTACACAAAATCCTATCTGAGCGTCAAGCGACTGTCCCTGCACCAGTGTATAATCATATATCCCATGCTCATTGTCCTTTGCATTTGAAAAATAAACCGGATAGCCTAAAAGCTGACAGACACCATTAATATCATATACCAGGGAAATATCCCCTACAGTGCATATTTCATCCTCGATATTTTTTACAGATATATCGCAAAGCAGAAGCTTTCCGCAGGCCACCTCATCCTTTTTCAGTATCGCAGGCTTTTCGGGATCAGCTCCCATATAATAATCGGTTTCTATAAGTTTATCCTGCACACCATCAATTTCAGCCGCAGTATCATATATTTTTACACTATTTACAATATAACTTTTGGCAACGTATTCTCTATTTGTGCCGTAATCCACGTTTTTCACCTGAATTTCATCTCCAATATTATAAATATCACTTTCATTATCTATCACTATATCCTCAACCTCAGGTCTATCGCTTTCATCACCTTTACCCAGGTTGCCGTAGCTTTGTTTTTGATTTGACGAGCAGCCTGAAAATGTGGTTATAAGCATTGAAATTGCCATGATTGCAGTGAATATGTTTCTCTTATCCATAAATCCTCCTACCACTTATAATTCAATAAAATGATTGAAGAGTCCAAAAGATCATTGATGCATGCTTGCATGCATTTTTAAATATATCTTTTGGCCCTTATATCATAAGTATTATGCTTGTCAATTGACACTTTCATATTACCTCATTTTCTCTCATATAACTGTATTTCTTCTTAATAGTCAAAAATGAGGAGTGAGCGGTCTTATCAACCACTCACTCCTCGTTTTCATCCACTTATCCATAAATTACAATTTCTTTATAAAAAAATATATAATAGATTTATTCATGATTTTATGCGAGGAGACAAACTATGAAATCTATTGGAAAATGCTTATCCGAAAAATATGTTTTAAATGGAATTATTGAATCTCATTTTAGTGATGCATATGCTTATATTTTTGACTACATGTTTAATTTCATATTATACAATTTATCACTATTAACTTTAGGTTTTTTATTTCACCATCCGATAGCCGTTACAATATATATTATCATTACAGGATCTTTACGTGCTATAACCGGTGGGTATCATTGCAAAACACGTATTTCATGCTATATACTATCATATACTGTATTTTCTATATATCTTTTAACTATTGCCACTATACCTATGATTTCTGCATATATCTTGATACCCATATATATTATTTGCTGGATTTTAATATTAGTGGTTTCACCTGTTGACACACCTAACAAAGTATTTAGTAAGTCAGCTAAAAAGACAGCCCGGAAAAAAACCTATATTATTTTTTTCTTCAATTCCATATTTACAATTCTGTCACTTTTGTTACACTGGAATAAGGGTTTAATTTTTATTGATTTAAGTCTCATAATATGCGCAACAGGTCTTTATACCGGATATATTTCAAATATAAGGAGGCATCATGAATCTTAATATAGCAATATGCGACGATGATACAAACGATATCGCAATAATGAAAAAGAATATTTTACAATACACAATAGAAACTGATAACAACATTGTCGTATCATCTTATTTTTCAGCGAGTGATATACTTTCAGACTACAAGAATCATCTCTATCAGATAGTACTTCTGGATATAGAAATGCCAGACATAAATGGTATGGAACTTGCCAGACAACTCCGGGATATGGATGATGATCTGCTCATTATATTTACAACATCCTATCCGGAATATATGCACGAAAGCTTTGAAGTCCAGCCATTTCAATTCATAACAAAACCGGTCGACTATACAGCTATATACAAGCTTTTTAACAATATTATCAAAAAATTATATCGAAACTCAAAAAGTATCGTTATAATTGATACTGATGGTGAAAAAAATTTTGTACCTTTAAGCGATCTTCTTTATATTTCATCAATGAAAGAAAATAAGTTACATCTCAGATATCAACTTACTGACAGAGCATTGATATCCAAAGGCACTTTATCCGAAGCAGAAAAACGACTTTCTTCTCACGGATTTGTTTCACCTTCAAGAGGATTTCTGGTAAATTTACACCAGATCAGATCAATTACTTCCACGCGGCTTTTACTGAATAACGGCTTTGAACTTCCAATCAGCCGGAGAAGATCCAAGGAATTACAAAATATCTACTCTCAGCACATTATTAATATATTATAAATTTAAGGAGACAAGTTTATGAAAATAGTATTGTTGAATTTATTGGACAGCATGATGTCCGGTGCAGCAGCCTTTATATTTTTTCAGACAATTCTTGGAAAGAAGAAATCCCAACTGCCATATTATATAATACTTCTCATATTTGTATGCAGCTTTACTATTTATGCAGCCATTACATCTATTTTAATTGGCAATACATCGACACTGGCAGTTTATTTACGTTTAACCTTATCATCTTTACTTTGTTTCTGCCTAAGTTTTCTTTATTCAGCCAATTTGCGAACTAAAATACTTATATCCATCAGTACTACTATATTATGCTCTATCTTTGAAGCTTTTTCGTATTACATTATTACAAGCATTTACTCATATCGAGTCGAAAAAGATACTATGGATTTTTTAGTATTCTCCAATATATCGCTTATGGCGAATATGTTTTTCCTTATTTTTTCAATACTGATTCATTTTATCTGGAAAAAGGAGACTTTTGTTCATTCTTTAAGTTATACAATAATTTTATTGGTTATTCCGGTACTTTCTATGTGCCTGTTACTATCAAAACCAATTTTATATCTAAATATAAATATTCCGTCTGCCTTTTTCATTTTAGCAGCCTTTGTATTGTTTATAAATATTATGAACTATATATTGTTTTACAACGTCCTCGAAAACGAAGAGCTCCGCTTTCAGCTTACCATCCAAAAAGAACAGATTGAATTTCAGCGCAACAAATACGAGCAACTGGGTGCTGCCTACAAAAATATACGTAGCTTTATGCACGACACCAAAAAGCATCTGTTTTATATTGAAAATTGTGTTACTGAGAAAAAATATGACGATATAATCCCTTATTCTAAAGAGATTATGCACGACCTCGAATCACGCTATTGTACTATTAATACAGGAAATCTCGTTATAGATGCCTTTGTAAGCAACCTGCTGCTTCAGACAAAAGCCCAAGGTATCACTCTGCACACCAATCTGAAATTTGACAAAGCCACTATTCCTGTCAATGATTATCACCTGACTATCATTCTCGGAAATCTGCTTGATAATGCGCTTAATGCCTGCCGTGGACAAATCGGAGCAAATATCAAGGTTGCGGTAAGAACTGTAGACGGCACCTTTACCATACACGTTGCAAACACATATGTGATTGCAGATCCTGACAAGGCACCTGATGATTTTGAAAAAATAGATTTTATTCACGGATATGGTCTGAAAAATGTAAAGGACTCAGCCGAGGCATGCGGTGGTTTCTGCGTGATCAATCACGAAAATGATATATATTCCGCCACCGTTATAATACCTGTTCTGAATCCTTGAATCAATTCATCCACAAAAAGGATGAACTATCCCTCTGAAATCTGACAAACGACACGATTTTCTATAACACCTTCGAACCATTTGCCGTAAGCTTAAAGGTTGCACCTAGCACCTCTGCTGCGCCACGGCACATCATCATTCGACCTAAGAAAATTTCAAAATACTCATACATAGAGCAGATTTTCGTATCAATCTGCAGATTAAGCGCTATGACTTTTTTATCCATATTTATCTTAAGAGCTGCATCTGTTACTGCATAATTTACCCTGTCGTGTATATCAAAATTTTCTTTTGCCTTGTTCCTTACACGGTTTCTGCGCACATCGGTTTTATCTGCTATGATGAGTGCTGCTGAAATAGGATCCGTAGCCCCTCCGGTTGACTCATCATGATGTCCTATCGCAGACACAACCGTTATCCTATCCTTCAGACTCATATCTGTTTCTTTGAGTATCTCGTTTGCCAGTATTGCACCATATTCCGCATGACGGCTTCTGTTTACCACATTTCCGATATCATGCATAAATCCCGCGATTTTTACCATTTCAATATCAGATTCGCTGTAACCGAATTTCTTTAATATATATGCTGCTCTTTTGGCTACCATTGTGCAATGAGCTGCCGAATGGTCTGTAAAGCCCAATACTCCAAGGTTTTCATTCCCTTTCTTTAAACATTCACAGACCTCCTTATTCTTTTTTATCTCATCGTATGTCAAATTATTGCCTCCTGTTTTGTTACTTAATCATAAATTATAGTCTGCTTTTCATAAAAATATTCGTACATGTTTTGTAATCTTTATTTCTGCACTTATAAGCATAACAAATAATTGAAAATATATTGAGGTGGCTGTGTAAAATTTGTGGGAAATTTTCTATTTACTATTGATATATTTTGCATTGACATATTTTGTTGCATATTTTCCTCCTTTATGCATATATTTGACTAAAAAATATGCAGATACTCAATAAGTATCTGCACATTTTCTAAGTAATATTATGCATTAAAGGTTCAAAAGGTATTTTACCCTATCGTATAATAATATACGCTGTATATGCCGCATACATTAGCAGCATGATGATACCCTCGCCTCTTTTTATCTCACGCTTTGTCCATGCCATAATCCACACGATGAGTGAAAATACCACAAGCACGATAATATCTATGATATTTTCCTGTATGAATGCTATCGGGCTGATGGCTGATGCAATTCCGAGCACCATGAGTATGTTGAAAATACATGAGCCGACGGCATTTCCGAGTGCCATATCGACCTCGTTTTTTCTGGCTGCGACTATTGATGTCACAAGCTCCGGAAGCGATGTTCCGATAGATACGATGGTAAGTCCGACGAGTGTCTGGCTCATTCCAAGGTCAATCGCTATGCGGCTTGCACTGTCTACTACGACATCTCCGCCTACTGCGATGCCGACAGCTCCGATTAGAATGAAAATCACTGCTTTGGGCATTGAGATGAGAGGTATCTCATCGACCTCCTCATCTGATGACTGCCTGTTCTGCTTTAATGTGTGTCTGATAAGGTAGAAAATGTATCCTGCAAAGCAGCCGAGCAGTATTATTCCGTCCACTCTGCCGAGTGTCATGCCGATTGTTCCCATGACAAGAAGTAAAATGGCACATATCATCGAGAATGGGAAATCCCTCTTTAAGGATGCTCCGTCCACCACTACCGGTGTCATCAATGCGCACACACCGATTACTACCATGAGGTTAAATATGTTTGAGCCTGTCACGTTGCTGACTGCAAGCGTATTATTGTGTGCTATGGATGCTGCCACACTGACCGCTGTTTCAGGAAGTGAGGTTCCCATCGCAACAATTGTCAGTCCAATGATAAGTGACGGCACCTTGAAGCGCTTTGCCACGCTTGAGCTGCCCTCCACGAACAGGTCTGCGCCCTTTACCAGAAATACAAAGCCCACTATGAGGCTAAGCAGCACCACTATAAACGGTGCATTATTGATGAAATTTTCCATGTTGATTCCTCCGTTTTTTATTTTTTAAAAGCTTATAATTCCCAGGTGCTCAAGCAATATCTTCACGCCTATGAGTATGAGAATGATTCCTCCGGCTATCTCTGATTTCTTTTTATATTTATTGCCGAAAAAGTTTCCGACTATGACTCCGATGATTGAGAGCACGAAGGTTGTAAGTCCGATGATTGTAATAGCCCAGTAGATGTTTAAGCTGTCATAGGTAAATGCAAACATGATTCCGACTGCAAGCGCATCGATGCTTGTCGCAATTGCAAGCAAAAGCATCTCTCCCTGATTGAGCGCCAGGTCTTTTTCCACGACCGCGTCATCATCCTTTTCCTTTACTGCCTCATAAACCATCTTTCCACCGATAAATCCCAGCAGAATGAATGCTATCCAGTGGTCAATGCTTGTGATGTACTTCTCAAACCGGATGCCCAGCATATAGCCGATAAACGGCATGAGCGCCTGAAATCCTCCGAAATACAGACCGATTGTCAGCGCCTGCTTTCTGTTTACCTTTGTCATTCCAAGTCCCTTGCAGATGGATACTGCGAAGGCGTCCATTGACAAACCTACTCCTATGAGCAGGATTTCAATAAATAATACCATATTTTTCTCCCTTTTGCCTAGTGTGCGGCGATTAAATTCTCCCATATGAAAAAATGAGACCCTCGCATGCAGACACGAAACCTTATAAAGCTATAATTTATGGCTTATATAGCTTTATTGTGTGCTGCATACTTGAGTCTCATTCTTTAATGTTTGCCAGGTCTATTGACCGGTCTGTTGACAAACCACGTATATTTAAGAATACGCGAACTACTCCCTCAGAGGTAGTGTGTATTTAATTAATCGCCTTTGCTTCTAAAAAAATATATCAAATGACATGGGCTGTGTCAATGTATTTTACCGCTAATTTTTGTACGGAGTGGCTAACTTTTTAATATAATAGCAACTATCCGGAACATTTTTTATAAAACAGATTTTATACAGACTTACAGCGAGAACTAATTATTTTAAAATTACGGTTGACATGAAAAACAACATGTGATATGTTTACTACGACAGACATAGTATGACACTCGTAGTACGTCACACGTAGTATTGATTTTATATAATGATATGAGGGTCTTAAATTAATAGATATGTACATCATGATGAAAAAAACACTTAATACAGGAGGTGAATAATGCTCAATATAAGCAGCGATGTCATCCGAGGATACAACGATACCATCATCCTTTATCTGCTTCTCGACAAACCGTCCTACGGCTACGAAATTTCAAAGCAGATAAAGCAGATATCCAAAGAAAAATACGTCATCAAAGAAACTACCCTATACTCTGCCTTTACCCGTCTGGAGAAAAACGGTTATATCACATCATTCTCTTCGAGCGACAATGCAAGCGGAAAGCGCCGAACCTACTATCAGATTACCGATGCCGGCAGAGAATATTACAGGATGAAATGTGAGGAATGGAAGCTGACGCTTGATGTAGTAAGCAAATTCATACGATTTTAAAGGAGACATTTTATGGAAACTATAAAGAATTATCTGGAAAATATGTTTTCGCACCTGCCGAATACTCCCGAGGTGCTAAAAGCCAAATATGAGCTCTATCAAATGATGGAGGATAAATACAACGAACTGATATCCGAGGGCAAATCCGATAACGAGGCCATAGGAATCGTCATATCCGAGTTTGGAAACCTTGACGAGCTCGCCGACTCACTCGGTATCAAGAGCTTCGTGAATCCCAGTCAGGCAATGCCTGTTGCCAAAACCCTCTCCCGCGAGACTGCTGCCACATTCCTCAGGGATTCAGCAAAACAGGCATATCTCACAGCATTTGGAGTGCTTCTTTGCATAATCGCAAGTCTTGGACCGATATTCAGCGAATGCATTCCGCGTTCACTCGCTTCACCGGACGCATCTGATGCAATCGGCATTACCTTCCTGTTCGTTTGTATCGCTGTGGCAGTCGGCTTCTTTATCTTCTCAGGCTCTCTCTCATCTAAATGGAGCTACCTGAAAAGAGAACCTTACTGCATAGACTTTGAAACAGCGAACTGGATTAATGAGCGCAAGGAAAGCTACCGCTCCACACATGCGATACTTTTAACGGTGGGTATCATGCTCTGTATACTCTGCGCAGTACCTGCAATCATCATCAGCTCACTGAACACCAAAAGCACCTTCGCAGATTCACTTTCCGGCGGACTTGTGCTCGTGTTTATAGCAATCGGTGTATTCATGATAGTATTCACAAACATGAAGAAATCAAGCTTTGACAAGCTTCTTTCACTAAACGGTGCCAAAACTGTGGGCGGTAATTTTGCCAATTCACACGATGGCAAGGTGCACTATGAAAACCCTGTTGTGGCTGCAATCATGTCAGTCTACTGGTCAACAGTCACCTGTATTTATCTGTGCTGGAGCTTTATTACCTTTGACTGGGGTATCACATGGATTATCTGGCCAATAGCCGCAATCATCAATTCGCTGGTGGAAAATCTGCTCGGAGATAAACATGGAAATTAACGGAAACTGGGACAGTCAAAAATGTGTGTAGCATATTTTGAATAATCACAAAACAAATTATGCAACAAGATAATTCAGAAATGGAGACAAGTCATGAAAAAGAATATATATCTAATAATAATCACAATAATTACCGTGGTCTGCATCATCGCCGGGAGCCTCTACCATATCGGTGGCTTTGCCCTAGGCCTGTTCGACAATCTGATTCCGCACTCAGACAAGTCTCTCGGAAACGTATGCACAAAGGAGCTTTCAGTCGATGAATTTTCAAACCTGGTATTTGATACAACCATATCGAACATCAACGTAACAACCGGTGACAGCTACACGGTCTCATACAAATGCAACAAGCGACTGGTTCCAAGGATTAAGAGCTCCGGCGATACCCTCACAATATCACAGAGCGGCAGCGCCAACTACAGAAGGAACACCACGAGTGAAATCACTGTTACCATTCCTGCGGGCGCAACATTGAACAAACTCTCCCTTGATACCGGCGTAGGAGAGGTAAACCTTAATTCCCTGACCGCGACCGATGCAGAATTTGACACCGGAATAGGCGATTTGTATGTCACCGACTGCAGCTTCGCCACATGTGATGTGGATGGCGGAACCGGCAACCTTAGCTTTGAAAACTGTGCCTTTGACGAGATGGATATCGACGGCGGTACAGGTAACATCACTGTGACATCCTCACAGTCACTTGACGGTTACATGATGGACCTGGACTCAGGTACAGGCGATATCACAATCAACGGCAATGACTATGATGATGAGTATGAGGTAAATGAGCATGCCAAAAAGCACCTGATTATTGACTCGGGGCTTGGGGATATTGAGGTGAAGTACTAGCGGTTATCTGGAGGCAAGATTATTTACAAGCTTCTGCATATCTGCCTCAATTGCGATTGCCTGTTCTACCTCGTCAGGGTTTATACTTCAAAACACCACTTTACAACTTTTCTCATAAAATTTTTTTTAGCATATTTTGAAACCTTTTCGTTACTGGTCACACTGTTAGGTGTGACCAGTAACACTTTTTCTGTTCCTACGGCAGAAACATTGTTTTTACTGGTACTTTCAAGCATATTGAGAATGCCATTATTCTTGATGGTGACCAGATTAAATATAATCCGAAAATTCTGTCAAAAGAATTCGAGATGGTCGCAAACTAAAAATTTAATTCTAAAGTAAGAATCACTACCTTTTTCCATCACAATCTCAAGCTCATAAAGTGCTTCACCCAAACAGTTCCCTTAATCTCAGCTCCATCTCCTGTATTATAAACTTCTGTATACCTAACTCCTTCAAGCCTTCGCTCTATCCATTTCCTGTAAATGTCCAAATTTTTGCTAGTATACACCATACCACCTGTATTGCTTCTGACCTGACGCAATCCATCTGTATTCTCTACCTTACGTCCTTCGCCCAAAGCATGAGAATAACCGCCAGTATAGGCTAAATCAACACCCACGAAGATAATTTTCCCTGCTCCAAAACGTAGCGCAATGTCCAATGCCGTGGTAGTCACAGAACCACCTGTCTCAAAAAGTGTTGAACCAATTTTCCCAGCTTTTATCTCCGCAGGAGCATATCCACTTTGGTATGCCACATAGATTGGACCATTATAATACTCAACTATTGATGATGAAGCCGTTGAAAGTAAAATCATAGGAATATCCTTCAGGTTCACTCCATCAATTTGTTTATACATAAGAGGCTGTGGATCTGTTATGATAACTGCATCAGGCGTAATTCCTTCATTAACCAACTTTCTTGTAATATGCCCTGTTGCAAAAACAGTTATTTTATCGCGATATTTTCTCAGACTATCCAATTGAGAATCCACAGATGGACCTGCTCCCACTATCACCACTGCTTTATCTTTGAATATATCTTTCAATTCACCACACTCTGGTAAATTCAATTTGGAAATCACCTCAAAATTGGAATCAAGCAAACCACCTTGTTCTCTCATGCTGCTCGTTGTAACAAAGAAATCTTCAAGCAACTGTCTGGTTTGTGCGTCTTCAATCATTTTGATAGCAGGATAATGTACTAATAACTGTGCATTCTTCATTTCTGCAAACTGCCTGCTAAGCTCACTGACAAGCTGCTTCGAGTCATCGTTATAAACCACTCGTATCCTGCCGCTTGCAATATACGTTGTCCAATCAATATATGTAAATGCCATATGAAGCATACAGATATTACTTTCAAATACACACACACTTGCCGACTGATGTCTGTTCAAAAGCTCCAGCACATGGTATCCAAGCTCCATTCCAAAAACTATATAATCCTCTGCCTGCTTTAAGCTATCTGCCAAAAGCCTTGCTTCCCTCTCAGGATTAACAGAGCTGTGGAGATAAAACGACTGTCCATTTGCAAAAGCCTGAGCGGTAGGCTGTCCGTTAATTGCCAGACTTAATGTAAGCTTATCAGACAACAAAGAGTTCTTTCCCTCAATCAAATTTTCGTTATTCAACAGCTTATACAAACCAAAGTCATATTCTTTCAGAGAGTTTATATTTTGCTCAAAAAAATCAGGAACCTGAACCAAGTCATGTTCCTGAAAAGCAATCTGAAGCTTCTGCAATAAAGGCAGCAAATCGCCTTCTATAATATCCGCCTGTAAAACATAATCACAATTGTCCTGTGCGTCAAGTAATGCCGGTAAAATAAGCTGTAGCTCATCTGCCAATGCCTTACTATCTTCCTGTGAAAATATATATCCGGCAACAGTATCCAGATTTCCCAGCAACTTTTTCAGCTTGCTTGTTGCAATGTAGAAATTCTGTTTTCTGAAGCTCTCGGCTATATCATAGGAAAGCTTAATACTCTGCTGGTTATTAAAGAATAACTTTATATCCATCATTCTACTCCCCGCACAAACTCTTCAATGTATCAATAACATAATCCTGTTGCTCAGATGTCAGTCCCGGATACAAAGGCAGACTAATAATATGAGAATAAATCTCCTCCGCATTAACACAATGCACATTCTCATATCCATGCTCCTGATAATACGGATGCATATAAACAGGAATATAATGTACATTCACTCCAATTCCCTTTTCACGCATAGCCTCAAAAACCTGTCTTCTATCACAATTTTTCACTTGAACTATGTACAGATGCCAACCACTTTCCGTATCCGAAAGCTGATAAGGTGTGATAATATTGTCACAATCCGCAAAGGCCTCATTATAACGTGCAACAATTTCCTTACGGCGTGCTAAAAATCTGTCCAGCTTCTTCATCTGACTACAGCCTAAGGCACACTGGATATCAGTTATCCTGTAATTATAGCCCAAATCAAACTGCTGATAAAACCACGGTCCATCATTCCTTGTCATCATAGAATCATCTCTTGTAATGCCATGACTGCGGAAAAGTGCCATCTTTTTATAAAATTCCTCATTTTCAGTAACAATCATGCCACCCTCGCCCGTGGTAATCGGCTTAACTGGATGGAAGCTGAATGTAGTCATATCAGACAGACTACCTACCTTCTTGCCATTGTAAACAGAGCCAAGCGCATGCGCTCCGTCCTCGATTACAATAAGCCCATGCTCACGCGCAATACTGTGTATAGCATCCATATCACAAGGCTGTCCAGCTAAATGCACTGCTATGATTGCCTTTGTCCTGTCAGTAATCTTTCTTCGAATATCCTCCGGGTCTATATTGTAGGTCTTCGGATCAACATCAGCAAATACAGGCGTACCGCCACAATACAGTACACAGTTTGCAGATGCCGCAAACGTAAGCGGTGTGGTAATAACCTCATCTCCCGGTCCAATCCCTGCCGCAAAGCAAGCTGCATGAAGAGCAGATGTGCCGTTTGAAATGGCAACTGCATATTTAGCTCCAACATAATCAGCCACAGTCTGCTCAAATTCTGCAATTTGGGGTCCTGTTGTAAGAAAATCTGATTTGAGGACATCTACAACTGCCTGAATGTCATCTTGTTCTATTGTTTGTTTTCCGTATGGTATCATAATTTTAAATCTCCGAATCTTAACTTTATTAAACCTCTACTCCCTGATCTTTTAACCAACTCCGAAGCCAATTAATCTTTACAAAAGTAATATCATTTTCTTCTGGCCGAAAATTTGCTTTCTCATCATTTCCTTTATCTCAAATCAATTGGCAATTTACAACATCATAGACCCCCTCAAGCTTTTTTCTACCAATACTTCATACATATCTGGTACAAATCCAATCATCCGAATCCAAAAATCCTATGTAATCACCTGTAGCATAATTTAGCCCAATATTTCTAATGCCACCTTGTCTGAGATTTTGCTCATATGTAATGACCAGTATATTATCAGAATAGCATGTCTCCCATAATAAAAGTTTTTATAATGTATTGTCCATAGATACATCATTAACTCATATTACCTACATATGTTCCATACCAATAGATTGTTGTACTACAGATAAAAGACATCTGTCTATATATTTTTCCACATAATAGCATGGAATTATAATGCTTATCTTATAATTCTGATTCAAATAGTCTCACCGCCTATATTTAACATTTCTTATCCGTTTCATTAAGTATCATATATTTAATTTCTGCTATTTTCCAATCTGAAACATTATCTATATCTTGAACTTCCATCTCTGGAACTATGAAAGGTATAATTTCTGTACAATCACCATTACATTTAAAAAACTTCTTTACATTATATACATAAAATTGTCCTGCATCATGATACCATTTGTCCAAATCTTGAGATCTAGTCATTTTACTCTCTGGAAAAACATATTGTGCATACCCATTTTCATCTATATAATTGCTCCGCTGAGGCGGAAAGGAATATGAAACCATAGGTACTATTTGTTCAGGATTTTTTTCTTGCATTATAGTCATAGCACTTTTCAATTTCTGGGGTGTGACAAAAGGTGCTGTAGGATATATGCAACACATATATGTGAACTCTTTTCCCATGGTTTTATATTCATTCAAAACTTCTAACAAAGTGTCATCTGTCGTAGCATTATCCCCTGATAATTCTTCGCTTCTCATAAACGGAACACTTGCTCCATATTTTTTCGCAATTTCTGCAATTTCTTTACTATCTGTTGACACCATTACTTCATCAAATATTTTACTGTCAATTGCAGCCTTAATTGAATATGCAATAATTGGTTTACCACAAAATTCTTTTATATTTTTCTTCGGAATTCTTTTACTTCCCCCTCGCGCAGTAATAATTGCTATAGATTTATAATTTGATAATTTCTTTTGCAATACGCTCAGCTCCCTTACCATCAATTTTATTCTGCATCCTCATTATCATTTCTTCCCTAACTAAAGCATTCTTGTCCAAATATTCTATAAGTTGTGTAATATGGGCAGGAACTTGTTGATCTATAAATCTAATATCCCCCGCATACAACATCAAATCATCTTCGCCAAATCCTTTAACAACATCTTCTTGATTATCTGCCATACAATAGAATATCGTTGGTATTTGCATTTTACAACATTCAAATAATACTGTTCCCGCTGCTGATATTGCAATATCTATTTTCTGCATTAGCTCTGCCATATTATGCACATTGTTATATAAAACGATATTTTTATTATCTGCTATTTTTTCAAATATTGCTACATCTTCATTTAAAATTCCAACAATAACATGGAATTTATATTTCAAATCCATATTTTTATTACATATTTCATTTATTATTTTTAACAAAGCATGTTCTTTATCTCCGCCCCCACTAATCAATAATATATTCTTTACATCTTTGTGAAATTTAGAAGATAGTTTTTCAAATTGCTCTCTTAGCGGAACATATTTCATTCCTAAAAGTAACTTAATATTTTTATTACGATATCTTCCATGATAATCATATACTGTATAATGGGGATTATAATTTATAAGTAAGTCAATAGGTAAATATTCATTAAACATATCATCAAAAGAAATTACCTTTGCAAATGTCTTTAATTTATGCATATACTCTGCATCAAAAATATATAAATCAAGTAATATTTTGGGTGCGTTCTGCTCGCTGTTTACAATATATTTAATATATAAAATTTCGTCATAAATAGTTCTAATATTATCAACCGGAATATTTATGTATTCAAATTTTCCATCTAACAAATTTACTGTATCTACATCTTTTACAATAAACTTGACTTTTTCACCATATTTTATTAATTTATCAGCTATTGTCATGCAACGCATAACATGCCCCGTTGCAACTTCATTATTTGAATCAGTTCTTATAAATATCATTTATAATCCCCCATTTACTTATATCAAATTGTAACCATTCAGAACCCATTCGTCTGATTATCTTAAAGCTGTTGTGTAAAACAAAGAATCTAAAATATTATTTTTGCCCTCATTTGATGTTATTTTATGGATAAAAATGATGATTTTTTATTTGTCAATCACCCTTGTTGATAATCATCAACCATTGATATTTTATCCGCTTTATTACCGCCTTTTGATACAATTTTAAATATATCTATAAGCATTAGCTCCCAAAAAATTAATACTTATCCACCGTTATTTTGCCAGACAGTTTATATGTCAGATTCGCTTTTTTGCTGGATCTGTTACAATAAAAACATAAAATTTTGCAGAAAGAAAGTGTTTTGAATGACAATTAACATAACAGAAGAATTCAATTGTCAGCTTATGACAAAAACTGATTTTCTGAAGAAGCAAAACAAAATCATTAACTGCAACTATTGATAGTATGGTAAAAGTAAAAACCAAGCTCTCTAGATGCTTCCTCAGCAAAGAAGATGCACAGAAATACCTTACAACCATGAGCTATATCGGTTCTGCTCACTAACATGGTATAAATTCTTTCTCAGCTATCCGCGAAGCACTGAATAGGAACCCAGAAATCATTTTTAACTAACGTAGTTCTGAACAGTTACATCAAATTAATATTTATTCATAACAATTCATATAATGTAAACCTTGCCTTTCATTTTCAGGTGGCGGTGTCATATAATCTCCATACTCCATTTTCAATATTTCTTTATACTCTTGTGGACAATTATATTTTTCATCTTCAAATTGAAGTTTGACTCCTTTTCCCCATAGATTCTTTTTATATATAGCCCTCATATAATTAGCAAATAAAGTATTTCCTACTACATCACAATCTTCATAAGAAAAACTTAACAAATATTCATTCAATTTGTTCAATGACTTTTTATATTTTTCACTCGAATACATGTTATCCAATACTTCTGATTCTAATAATCTTGTATTATATATATATTTCTCTATACCATCATTAGGTATACCATATAGCGAAAATACATCAATACTAATTCCTGTTGATAATTGAATCGGAAATCTGTTAATATCGGAAATTGTATTCATATCCACCATAAGACTACAGCCAGTTCCTAAATAAATATCATTTTTATATTGAGTTATTAATCTGTATTGTGTGTCATTTTCCAGTATATTTTGTAATTTAATAACATCTTCGGCAGGCATACAAACATCAATATCATCATCCCAAGGTATATACCCAGAATGCCTTACAGCTCCTAGCAATGTTCCATATGCAATATAATATTTTAAATGATTTTCTTCGCATACTGATTTTAACCTTTTTAATATTCTAATTTGATATTTTCGCACCTCCATATTATTTAGTTTTTTTCTTCTTTCTCCATATACAAATGAATAATCGTTCATTTCCTTTTTAAAATCTATTACTACTTCAATATTCTCCATAGAAAATCCATATGATAAAATCTGTTCTATCATCTGATCTTGATATCCTGAGGCAATCAAAATAACTATATTTTTATCATAATACTTAAGAATTCTTTCAGGCGTATAAACAGATATCCCTCTATAACTTTTATTTTCTTTAGTTACGTCATTATCCAAAAAACCACAAACTTCTACTCCATTTGCTTTTAAATAACTTAAAATCATACTTCCCGGAGTATTTGTTCCAAAAATATATACTTTTTTCTTATTTTTAAGCTTTTCAATCAAAAAATTAATATGACTATAAAATTTATTCAAAGCTTTATCATATACCACGTAATAATCTTTATTTTCCATTTGTGTACCAATACTTTCTATAAATCTGATATTTTCCAGTGCATGCATTTTTTATTTCTAGTTTTTCTTTTGGTAAAAAACCATTTCTTTGTGCAATGATACAAGATGCTCTATTTTTTTCCCAAATTTCTAAATATACACATTCAGAAATCTTCAATGCAATTTCCACTGCAAGCGCAAGAGCCTGAGTTCCTATTCCTTTCCCCTGATATTGTTCCATGATGCTATACCCAATTTCAACACCATCTAATGTTAATGATAATTGTATGAACCCTACTATCATTTTTCTTTTAGTATACTTAATCATATAAATTCTTTTATCACCAATATTAGAAAAATTAGACTCTACAATTCTACTATAAAAAACTTTCTTAAGACTTTCATATTGTGGCGGTGCTTCGTATCCCATCCAATAAATATCAGATTTATCACATCTAATTTTATAATAGTCATCAAAATCAGTTCGTTTTGCCTCCTCTATAGTAACCATATATCCACTCATTCCCAAATAGGTCCTTTCACGCCATCGTCAGTCTGTACTTGTATCTTTATCATTTTTTTAATTTCTTCAACCCTGCTATATAATTGTTCATCATTTTCAGCTTCAAGGTGTATAAATCGGCCTTCTATCTTATCCTTAAACTCGCTTGTTTTGAATCCAACCTTAATATCCTCAAAATTATGGCTATATGTATATGGCAAGTCTATTACATCATGTAAGCCCTCAACTGAAATAACTTCGCCCTTTGGTAAAAACAATGATACATATCCGCATGATTTATTATTTCTATGAATTTTTGGTATTTCCGTTATTTCTCCAACACACGCTTTCAAAAGGAACTCACAAGAATCAAAATCTGTTTTCATTGGTACAATTCCTGATGAAATGTATCTTCCACCACCTCTTGCGGCCGTTTCCATAAGCCATGCACCTTTTTCATTTATTTTAATTTCTGTATGTGTTCTTCCCCATGGTAATTCAAATCCCTCTATGATTCTCTTTACCAATTCATCTACCATTTTGTATTGCTCTTCCGTTATTTCAGCAGGATACTTTCCCATATACTCTGAAAACACCCCCGGAACATTACACTTAATGTATTCTCCGCATATTAGTGTCTGATAAATACCATTAAATACAACTCCATCTAATAGTAATTCCTTTCCCGGAATAAACTCTTCTATTATTACTTTTCCACTTTTTGACGCATCTTTTGAGTATTCAAATTCATCTTTAATTGTCTGAGTATTTTCAATTTTAACAACACCTCTACTGCCAGCACTATCTATCGGTTTCATAATCATAGTCTTTCCAGTTTGATTATAAAAATCAATGGCATCCTCTACATTATCTACCAATTTAAATTTAATTGTATCTATGCCTATCTCTTTACACCTTTGACGCATAAGATATTTATTTGTAAATAATTCTGCTTTATCCTCTCCTATTCCTGGCAATCCCAATTTACTTGCCACATATGCCTGTGTTCTTACAGGAGTTTCTGCCTGATCTGTAATAACGCCATCAATTTCTAATTCACTTGCTACTTTTAAAACCGCATCTTTATCTCTCAAATCAACGATAACTTTCTTATCTGCAAATTCAAATCCCGGCTCATTTATACTTGGTGATGCAACAATTGTATAATACCCTAATCTTTTAGACGTTTTAATAAGTGGTACAAGGAAATTGTTTGCCCCTAATATCATAATTTTTTTCATATATCCCACACATCTCCCTTAATCATTCCATTCAATATATTTCCACTCCATTGGAGTTCCTTTTTTTATATCTTGATTAATCTTTTGTCCTATGATATCTCCATAATATTTCGTATGCATACCATTTGACGGTCTTACCGATCTGATATTTTTTTCAGTCAATACTTCACCTTTTTTTACATCTTCTGCTATAAACAATGACCTTGAAAAATGCCTCTCCATTTTTTGTGATTCTGTAAGATAATATCTCCCTGTTCCCATTGCCAATTCAGCCTTACGAACCTCTCTACACATAGTCTCAAACTCATCCATTTCCATTGAAAACTCTGCGTCTGTTCCACCATCACTTCTCTTTATGGTCACATGTTTTTCTATCATCTTTCCGCCAATTCCGACAGAAAGTATTGGGACAACGGAACCAAATGTATGATCAGATACCCCAACTATGCAGTCAAACGTTTCCTTTAATGTATTTAACATTTTTATATTTACTTCATCATAAGGTGTAGGATATGCCGATGTGCATTTTAAAAGAATTATCTGATCATTACCTTCTTTTATGCATGTATTGATAGCCAACTCAATATCAGCCAACTCTGCAATTCCCGTTGCAATGATTATCGGTTTGCCTGTTCTTGCAATTTTCTGTAATAACGGAATATCATTTATTTCAAATGATGCAACTTTGTATGCCGGTACTCCAATATCCTCCAAAAAATCAACCGCAGATTGGTCAAATGGTGAAGAGAACAATTCTATGCCTACTTCATGTGCATATTTGTATAAATCATCCTGCCACTCCCATGGTGTATATGCTTTTTCATACAAACTATGTAATGTATCGCCATCCCACAATGTGCCATGTTTTATCTGAAAATATTCATTGTCACAATCCAATGTAATTGTATTGGCTGTATATGTCTGTATCTTTACAGCATCTGCTCCAGCACACTTTGATCGGTATATGATCTCCTTTGCACGCTTAAAATCCATGTTATGATTTCCGGACATCTCCGCTACTATATATACCGGGCTTGTCTCTGATATTATTTTATTGCCAATTTTAATATTCTTTTCCATAACATCACCTATTAGTGTTCCTTAACATCTATTAATAACGCTTTCAAATCATCTACCGAAAGCCACTCTGTATTTTTACCTGAACTATACTCAAATCCCTGCTCAACCTTTTTTCCACCGGTCTGTATCTTATCTTTATCCCACCAGTCAAAATGAGGGTAAACTATAAAGTGTTTGTCATATTCATATGTAAGTAATGAATCCTCTCTTGTAACCATTATTTCATGTAATTTTTCTCCTTCGCGTATACCGACCTCCGGCATCTCACATCCCGGTAATATAGCCTGTGCCAAATCTGTTATCTTAAATGAAGGAATCTTCGAAATAAAAGTTTCTCCACCTTTAGCCTCTGATAATGCCTTAATCACAAGTTCTACTCCCTGCTCAAGGCTTATCCAGAATCTTGTCATCCTATAGTCTGTTATTGGAAGAGAAGTACCACCATTAGCAACTATATTTCTGAAAAATGGAATAACTGAGCCTCTGCTTCCTGCTACATTACCATATCTGACGATTGAAAAATTGACATCCTTTTCTCCTGCATAGGCATTTGCCGCAATAAACAGCTTATCTGAAACAAGCTTAGTGCCTCCATAAAGATTAATTGGATTAACTGCCTTGTCTGTCGAAAGAGCAACAACACGCTTTACACCACAATCTAATGCTGCATCCACTATATTCATTGCACCATTGATATTTGTCTTTACAGCCTCCATCGGATTATATTCACATGACGGAACCTGCTTTAATGCTGCTGCATGTACCACATAATCCACACCATCGAAAGCTCTGTAAAGTCTTTCTTTATCCCTTACATCTCCAATAAAAAATCTTAACTTATCTGCCTGTGGATGCTTCTTATATTCATTCTGCATCACGAACTGCTTATACTCGTCTCTTGAATATATTATTATTTTCTTAGGCTCATAATGCTCCAACACATAGCTAACAAACTGATGCCCAAACGAACCTGTTCCCCCTGTTACCAAAATCGATTTTCCATTTAACATGAAATATTTCCTCCCTGATATTTTCTATCAGTGCTTGGAATACCTTCATAAATAAAAAGCCACCCGAACGTACATAGTCCGAGTGGCATAATACTTTATTTGATATATATTTATGCCTCCATGCACCATTCTGATTCCTCATGAATCTCTTATATTATTATATATCGACATTATACTATAAAAGTTAATATTTTAGTTTAACTTTGTTAAATCAATGTAGTTATTATAATCAACCTGCATATTTTCAATTGCCTGTAAGTATCCTTTATATGACATTTCACACATTTTTACTATATCATCCACATCACTTTTGATATCTTCTTTAACTCTATATGCAGACATTGCTACTGTATATCCAGTTTCAACATTATACATTCCCAATATTTTTGCTTCAAGACTATCCTGTAGCACAGAGTTAATTTCCATTATCTCCTGAATACTTTTTTTAATCTCGTCATTTTCTAGCTCTCCCTTATTATTCCTTATACTTTCTATCGTTTCCATTCCATCATCCAACATTTCCTTCAAATATTCTAAGTTCTGTGGCATCTTTCCAAGTATTTCAATTGCCTGTTTTCTTTGTTCTTTATTCATTAGCTTTGGACAGTCATTTACAATTTTAATCCAGTTCTTTTCTGATAACTTATTACAGCACTCATTAATCACACTGCTAAGTGTCATTATTTCTGTCCCCTTTATTCTCGCACCACCTTCTGTGGCATCAATAAATCTTATACTAGGATTTCTTGATATAGTTGCTTCAAACCATTTCCTATATGCATTCATGTTTCCTTCTGTGTAAACATGATTTCCATATATATCTTCTACTTTAAAGTACTTACCACTTTCTATATCAATATTACTCTCGCTATCATAAGAAGCTGAAGAATGCCCTTTTTTATTAGGATAAGCCAAATCCTGCCCTATCAAAACAATAGTTTCAAATTTTGACATTATAGCAAGTGAAAACAAATTACAAGCTACAGATCCCCCGCTTTCAACCACTCCAAGGTCAATACCCATTTTCTCCAAAAACTCTTTCACAAATGGTTCACCACTCCATGTATAAAATCTCTTACCATTATGTAGCAAATCAATCTTCGAATTATAATTTATGTCAACCAGCATAGGAAGTTTTTCTGTTCCTCTATATTGAAACAATTCCAGAGGTTTATGTGGATCAACAGAAGCAACAATATCAGGTACTATACCTTTTATTAATAATGGCTTTATTGCTGTATCAACTGCCATTATCATTCCTCTTCCTTTGACCTCCTTTAACATATCTATATTTTTATCAAGTGATGGTCCAGCAGATACTATAAATGCCGGATATCCATCTTTATTTTCGTTTTCAATATTTTTTATTAAATCTTTTACACCATATTGATCAATTAAATCTAATATATTGTGCCAGAAATTCTCGATATGCTCTCCATTAAATGCAATATCCGTATTTTTCTGCATGATAATCTGTTCAATTCTTGCGTAAAAATCATTCAAGAAAAGAAGATAATCGTCAATCATAAGATTTCTATATTGTGGCATACAAATTACATCTGTAATGTAAAAATTATTAATATCTACCATCTCATGCAATACTTCTATTCTGGCTCCTCTTGTTTTTTCACCTACAGTTATAACCACATGCTCATCTATAATAAAATCTATGTCTTCTACGGTTTCCATGAATTTATGGAAAATTTTTTCAGATGGTTCATGAACATAAATGTAATTATCAGGAAATCTTTCTCTAATCTTGCGAACCAACATTCCATTTCCCAACCCAAAAATTATAAAAACTGCAAATGGATTTTTTTCTGCCTTACTTGACCTAAGTATATGCTCACACTCATTATCCACGCTATACTTGCTATCAAGATAGTATGTATGACCATTTTTCACTATCCCATATATTATTTTTTCATCCAGCGATTTTGCTGTGCAGACATCGCTTTCATCACAATCTGAAACTATTTCTTTTAAGTATGGATAGTTGTATATCAATTTATTATATTTTAATTCTAGATTATTCTCCATATTTATACACCAGTTCTTTATATACCACAAAGCTTTCTTTTATTTCATATTCAAGCGTATCAACAATTTGTATTGGATCTTTCAAATCAATTGCATTTAATAGATTTTCTAACTGTAACAAAATTACATCTGTCTGTATATTTTCTCCATGTTGATTGTAATATCCAATTTTATTCAGGAACTCTACCATGATTTCCTGTGTTTCTTTAACTATTTCAGGAAGCTTTTTTATCCCATCACCATAGTCTTTATACATCGTATCTATATAATCATCAATTATATTTATAGTTTTCTGTATTCTATTCAACATATTAGTATCCTCGTATAAATAATAAAGCCACTCAAAGTGAGTGGCTTTATAAATATTGGTATACATTATTCCATCAATTACTGGATGAGTGAAAGTACACCCTGTGTCTGGCTATTAGCCTGAGCAAGCATTGACTGACCAGCCTGCTGGATGATAGAAGTAGCAGAGTACTGTACCATCTCTGAAGCCATATCTGTATCACGGATACGAGACTCAGCAGTCTGAGTATTCTCAGAAATGTTATCAAGATTATTTACTGTATGCTCAAGACGATTCTGCAGTGCTCCGAGATCTGATCTCTGTCCAGAAACTTTTGAGATTGCTTTCTGGATTAATGTCATAGCAGATCCAGCTTTAGTAAATGATTTAACATCTAACGAATCAACACCAAGTGCTTTTGCATTCATAGTTCCGATACTGATTGTAATCTTCTGATTCTCTAATGCCCCAACCTGAAGGTTCTTGCCAGTAAATGTTCCATCAAGAAGATTCTGAGTATTGAACTGTGATGTAGAAGCAATACGAGAAAGTTCATTTGTTAATGCATTAACTTCACTCTGAACTGCTGTTCTATCAGCTGTTGTATTTGTATCATTTGCAGACTGTGTTGCAAGCTCGTTCATTCTCTGAAGAATTGAGTGAGCCTCATTTAAAGCACCCTCTGCTGTCTGGATTGCTGAAATACCATCCTGAGCATTTGAAGAAGCTTTGTTAAGACCTCTGATCTGGCTTCTCATCTTCTCTGAAATTGAGAGACCTGCTGCATCATCTGCTGCACGGTTGATTCTATAACCAGAAGATAACTTCTCTGTTGATTTGCTAAGTGTGTTTGTGCTGATTCCTAACTGTCTGTTTGCGTTTGACGCAGCCATATTGTGCTGTACTACCATAATTGTTTCCTCCTTGAATTAAGTGAAGCGTCCATGCTTCAATCTGTTTTATCATTGTAGTTTGCCGCCCGACCGTACGCTTCGTTTGGCTTGCTACTATTAAGTAATATCTTGCTTACTTATTATCTATATCGGACTTGTTTTCCTATACTTTATACCTAAAATAAAATTTTTTAAAAATTTTGCAAATCATTATAAACCTTTTTAAGATATCCAATCAATATATTGTTTTCTTTCTCTGTACGAACCGCTATTCTAATATAACTTCTTCCGTTGGATATCTTGCCGGAAACATCTTTTATTAATATGCCTTCTTCAAACAATCTAATGCACAACTGTTCGCTATCTATGCCAACTACCTCGCACATTACATAATTTGCCTGAGTTGGCAACACCTTTAGATAAGCTATCTCCTGCAAGTCCCTCAAGAACCTTTGTCTTGTATTTCTAAATTTTTCCATGCTTTCTATATAGTTCTTTTTATATTTGTTAAATATCTGCATAAAGAACTCTCCGAAAGAATTTATATTCCAAATCGGCAGTGTGCTTCTTATTAACCCCATTTCTTTCTTATCTGCTGAAGCCAAGACCCCTAGTCTAACCCCCGGCACACCATACGATTTGGAAATACTTTTTATGATATATAAATTTGTATGTTTTTCCAATATATCGTCTTTTATCAAAGTAACATCTTCAATGCTCTCGTTCTCCTGCAAATCGACGAAATCAACAAAGCTCTCATCTAAAATAAACTTTATTTGTTTCTTTTCAGCCCATTGTATAAGCTTTAGTACATCATGTATCGGTATATAATTACCTGTTGGATTATCAGGATTTATCAAAACCAAAGAACCTATATTTTTATCATCAAAATAATTTATCACATCATCTGCGTTATATCCTTTTTCATTTATATACGGATGATATATTTCCACATTTCCTGAATATCTGTTCTTATATTCGTTAAATGATGGCTCTATAATGCCCATTGTCCCAGTTTGTATATCAAGTAACGCCTTTATTAATTCGGCCGCACCATTACCTAATATAATATACTCATCTTTCACTCCAAATATATTTGAAGATATCGTTGAATCAACCTTCTGTCCAGAAGGATATTGCGTGAGCAATGTCTTAAAATTTGACTCCACCTCATCTATTAGCCTTTTCGGTGGAAAATATGGATTTACCAGATAACAATAGTCTGTCATATGAGGATATCGCCAAAATCCCCCATATCTACTCATTATTTTACGATATCTTTCTGCCGGATCATCTGTAAACAGTGATTCCGCTATATCCAAATCCTGAATATCATCAATTTCATACCATTTCTGATCATTTATACGTTTAACTCGTATTTCATTAGTCTCCAGCATAGCAATTAGCTTAATCACAGACTCGTAATACTCATTTTCACCCATCGCCTTTTCATAGGCTGCCAGGAAAGGTACATATATGTTACTTGAAAAATCTTTCGATAGCTTATATATGTTTACCGTCTTATAATATTTCTCTTTATCATTAAAATTAAAATATTTACCCGGCACAAAATCTACTATTCTGTCATCATCATCTATAATCATACAACTGCCATCCATCCAGCTTTCAAACTTATCAACAACAGCTAGCGATTTTCTCTCATCTGTCAATACCCCATCTATAATAGCCTCATCAAATACAAGATCTGATTCAAGTAAAATTGTATCATCTTCACATAAATGTTCTTTAGCTAATGACAAAGAGTAAATATTATTAGTTTTTTCATAGTCATTATTCCATATGTATGTAATCGGTGTAGCTACATTTAATGATTCAATATAATTTACAAGCTTTTTTCCTTCATAGCCCACAACAATTACGATTTTATTTAACGCTTTCCTATCCAGTATTCTCAATGTTCTCTCTATTATGGATATGCCATTAACCTTCACCATGCATTTGGTATTGTTTTCTGTTAAATGTTTTAATCGCTTTCCCATTCCGGCAGCAAGAATTATTGCCTGCATAAATATTCCTCCTCATTATCAAATAATAATGCCATTCGAACTTTTAAAATTCGAATGGCACAATATGTTTTATAATTATATAATATCCCTTTGCATCCATGCACCATCTAAATTCTTCCTGAATTTCTATATTATATATCGGTCAGTTTCTATTATAGTTTAGGCTGTTCAATGATTATCATAGAACCTTTTTCTGTTCATCATTCCTCGCTCACGGCTTCAATGCCGTTATTGGCACCACATACACTCCATCCGGTCTCTTATATGCCATATTACTCATACCGCATATCACACATAGCACCTTTGGCGGATTATCCCCTTCTCTCTGCTTCATTTCCTTTTTCATCCACCCATTTTCACTTTTTATTGTCCATGAACTGCGGATCTACATATCCGGTCTTTGTCATTGACTGATAATATTTGCTTGCCACATTTGCGCCCTTTCGCACTTCTCTGGCCTGCTTTTTTATTCCGTTGAATTTGTTTGTCATAAGGGCTTTGTTTCTGGCTTCCTGACTTTGAATCTTTATGCTCTTGTCAGTGATATCCCTTATATGCTCCTGCATGATGCGGATTTCTTCTTTGTGTGCCTCTTTGTTGCCCTCAAGTTCATCTTTTACACGCTCAAAAAGCTTTTCAAAGCCACTGTCCAGATTATCAAGCTGCTCTATAAGCTTTGATTTCTGCTCTACAACATCATCAAAATCGTCCGGTGTGAGGTTCGGATCCTCGAGCTGGTTTTTCTGTACTGTGTCAAGCTCTATTATTTTGTCAAGCACCTGTTCTTTTTTCTCCAGGCTTTGTATCATTATTGCGATGTATGTCTGTTCCATGGTGTTCTCCTTTCAAAAAGGCTATTGCCCAGCTCCATAACTTTGCAATAGCCTTTCATCTTTTATCATTCTTATTTTTTATTTTACGACACGCCTATCTTGCTTCCATTGCAGGTAACACGCATGACCTCTTTCCACGTATCCCTCATGGTACGTAGGTGCTCAAGCACTTCATCCAGTATCTTTGTGTCTTTCTTTATATTGGCCTCCACAAGTCTCTGCATGAGGTATTTGTATACATTGTCGAAATCCTTTGCCACAGGATATTTATGATTCAGCGTAGCCTGAAATTCTTCGATAATTGCCTCTACCTTTTTGATATTATCATGTGCCTTCTGTATGTCATTTTTCTCTATAGCCATCTCTGCTATGTTGCAGAACTTGATGGCGGCCTCATAGAGCATAAGTGTAAGCTCCGCTGGCGATGCTGTCTGAACCTTGCTGTTTGCATATACTGCGTATCCTTTGCTTTGTAACATTTGTTACCTCCCTGATTTCGCACATTTACTGTTTGCTGAAATGTACATTTTCAATATATTTCACACATTATGACTCATGTATGGTTATTCTTTATGAGAAATAGCTGCTGAGTGAACTCTGTGTACTGTTGAGCTTGGCGAGCGAGCTCTCCATTGCGGAGAACTTTTTATAGTAATAGTCTTCCTTGTCTGATATCTTTGTCTCCCACTCCTTGATAAGCTTTGTGTAATCACTGTACTCTGTACTCATCTGCTTGTCGTTGTATATGGTAAACGCTGAGCTCAGTGATGTTGATGACATCTTATCTCCGATTGCCTTGTAGAGGTTGTTGGAGATTTGCTGCATAAATGTCATGACACTGTCAGGGTCATTATTGATTGCCGCCATGAGCTTATCTGTGTTGCCTGAGGTGTTGGTGTCATCCTCATCCCCGTCGATATGGTATGCGTTCTGCTCATTGTCTGCGGCATTGAGGTAGCCGAGCGTATGAATTCCGAAGCTTGAGAATGAGTATTTCTTGCCGTTTATCTCCACTGCTGATGACATAGCTGACTGCATGGCTGTCATTACGCCGCTGAGAGTTGTATCGTTTTTGAGCAGGGAATCCTTGATTTTCTGCTCCCACTTCTCAATCTCTTTGTCGGACATTTTTTCCTTTTCATCATCTGTCAGCGGCTCATAGCTGCCTGCTGATGCTGCGTTGTAGAGCTTGGTCATCTCGTTTATGACGTTATTGTACTCTGTCAGGAAGTCCTTTATCTTGTCATAAATGCCCTGTGTATCCGTGGCTGTGGTGATGCTGATTTCATCATTGCCGGATGTCTTTGAGAGTGCTGTAATGTTCAGTCCATTGATGTTGAAGCTGTTGCTGGCTCCGGTGTATTTCACGCCATTTAACTCAATTTCGGCGTCTTTTCCATCTATCTTGCTGGCATCGGTATTGTACTGTGCGCTTGATGACAGGTCATATGCTGCATCCACTTCATCTACCAGCTTTGAAAGGGCTGCTTTGTACTCCTCTGAGTTTGTGTCCTTTATTGCTGCAAGATCCTTTACGATGCTGTTTTTGTCTACGGTCTCCTGTGCTGTCTGTGCTGCTGTTGTGAGCGCTGACACTCTGCCCGCGTAGCTGTTATCTACTGCATCACTGCCTGATGCATAGGCGCCGGTTCCTGATATAAGTGCCTGCACTCCGGCTTTTCCGCCGTTGTCCGCATACGCACTATGGACAGCCTCTGTGAGCTTGCTTATGGTGTAATCATCATCCTTTTTCAGCACTGTATCCTCTGATGATTCAAAGGCTGTGACTGTTGACAGGTTTGCTGTGTATGTGTTCAGATCAGCCTCTGATATACCATTTGTGAGAGCTGTATAGGCTATGTTTGCAGCCTCCGCATTTGTAAGCGACTCTCTCTTGGATGTGTAATCTGCCTTTGATGTGATTGTTATGCCGTTTTTTGAATCATCCGGTTCACCGTCTGCATAATATTTGCCGTCCGCGCGCTTGGTATATACTTTTCCGTCTGCATCCTGAAGCTTTTCATCAGTGTCTCCGACCTTTGTGTATGACACTTCCCTGGCGTCATCGCCCTCGCCGGTTGTGGATGTGTATAATATTTTTTCTGTAACCTCATGATATGCCACGTTTTTGGTCAGCTTTGCTGTATCTCCGCTGTATTTATCTGTTTCATCAGCTACGTTGATATAATTGCCGTCGGAATCTTTCTTGTATGTTTTTCCGTCTGCCGTATATGTCTCTTCTGCTGAGATGTACTTGCCGTCTGCGGATTTGTATACCGCATTGCCCTTTGCGTCTTTTGCAGTTGTCAGACTGTATGTGGTGTAGCTGTCATCACTGTTTTTCATTATGACGGCTGAGTCTCTTCCTGAGCCAAGCTTTGCAAGTGTTTCAAGCTTTGTCTTGTCTGCGCTGCTGTGTGCTGCATAAAAGTCCTGAACATCCGCATAAGCATTGCCATATGTTATGGCATTGAGCAGGTTGCTGCTCTGCGCATTGTACTTTGCAACATTGTCTGCTGCTGTGACATATGCATTTCTGGCGTCTTCTATATTCTGCTGTGTGGTTTTTGTGCTTCCGTTGTTTTTACCGGACAGTCCTGCGTACTCTCCATATGGGTTTGGCCTGGTTCCGTCTGCCGATGCTCCCACTGCGATTCCGAGCTTATAGAGTGCGCTCGCTCCTGCGGCATTTGCTCCTGTGAGTGTGAAGTCATTCTCCACACCTGTGTCCTTTGAGCTTATGTAAAAACGCTTGTAGTTGCTGTCATAGCTGGCATTAAGTCCTGCCTCCTTGAGCTGCTTCTCCACATCTGACATTGTGGATGTCGCGCTCAGCGTGATAGTCTTTGTGGTGCCGCCTGTATTTACATTTATCTGTGCATCTCCACCTGTATAGCCAAGCTGAGCCAGTGTGGTCGTTGAGCTTGAGGCATTTATCTGTGCTCCTGTGAGCGAGCCTGCCTTTGCGGTCTCCTTTATTTTAAGCGACTGCGTGCCATTTGGAGCTGTTGATGATGCTGTAACTGTGGCCTTTGTCGTGTCTGAAACCGATGTCTTTTTAAGGTTATAGGCACTTGAAAATCGCAGGTTTGATATATTACTGTACAGACTGTACACCTTGGTATTCAGCGACTTCCAGGATTCCTGCTTCCAGCCAAGCTTTGTCTGTGCTTTTTCATATTTTTCTTTCTTGGTTGTATAGCCTGATACAAGTGCTTTGACAATTGAATCCGTATCGAGGCCCGAATTCATTCCCGATAATCTGATTGCCATGATGTCCTCCTATCTCTTCTCATCTACCATGAGTCCTGCCATCTCCCAGACCTTCGCTATCATGTCGAGTGTCTTCTCCGGCGGGAACTCTTTGATGACTTCTTTTGTCTTTTTGTCTATTATCTTTATTGTCACGCGGTTAGTCTTGTCATGGATGCCGAACACTGCCTCCGACTGGTCAGCCAACGCGCTCTTGTTGATATCATCCACAGCCTTTTTAAGCTGCATATTCTTCTCATTCTGCTTTTGTGCGGCAAGCTGTGCCTGTCCCTGCGCTCCGGCATCACCGGCTGAATCACCGCTTGTTTCCTTAGTATTCATCGCCTGAATATTCCTTGCGATGCTGTCAGACACGACCTGATTGTCCGCACTGGACACCTCTGTCCTTCCCTGTGCCTGTTCCTTTATCTGTGCAGTTGATGTACTTCCCTGATAGACCATTCCTGCACCCTTGATTGCCTCTATTGCCATCTCTAACACCTCCGTGTGAAAATATGTTGCAATTGACTGTTGTTCTTACCCTATTCTAAGGAATATATCGGATGAATTGTGGGAAAGTTTATAGTTTTTCCTCTCTTTTTAGATATAAGCTATTGAATCCAAGGAAGCATCCAGTAGTAAAATCCCGGCTCACGTCAGGATACTTAACTATATCCTATGACGTGAGCTGGGATGGGTTGTTTCTTTATGCTCTTTGCAATTTATTTTTAATTTAATTTTAATGCTCCAGATTTGCAAACTTCGTGTACTCAGGCAGCCATGCAAGGTTTACGGTGCCGATTGGACCGTTACGCTGTTTAGCTATGATGATCTCTGAGATACCCTTGAGCTCGGTGTCCTTGTTGTAGTAGTCATCACGATAGATGAACATAACGACGTCGGCATCCTGCTCGATAGCTCCTGACTCTCGAAGGTCTGAAAGCATAGGCCTGTGGTCCGGTCGCTGTTCTACAGCTCGTGATAGCTGGGAGAGTGCCACCACAGGGACTGAAAGCTCTCTGGCGAGTGCCTTAAGTGAACGTGATATGTCTGAGATTTCCTGCTGACGCGATTCTGAGCCTCGTCCTGAGCCTGTCATGAGCTGCAGGTAATCGATGATGACGAGCTTTAAGTCGTGTTCGAGCTTGTATTTACGGCACTTGCTTCGAAGCTCTGATATGCTGATACCCGGAGTGTCGTCTATGATGAGCTCGGAGTCTCCGATGATTCCGGCTCCCTCGACCAGCTTTTCCCAGTCGGCATCAGACAGATTTCCTGTACGCAGTGCCTGCGCATCTACCTTTGATTCGAGTGAGAACAGACGGTTTACGAGCTGCTCCTTCGACATCTCGAGTGAGAATATGGCTGTACACAGATGTGCGTGAAATGCCACATGCTGTGCTATATTGAGCACGAAGGCTGTCTTTCCCATTGACGGACGGGCTGCCACGAGCACGAGGTCTGACGGCTGAAGTCCCGCTGTCCTGTAGTCAAGGTCTATGAAGCCTGTCGGAATTCCTGTTACTGTGCCCTCCTGCTGTGCTGCTTTTTCGATTTTCTCGAGGGCATTCATGACTACAGTACGGATTGGCACATAGTCACCTGTCTGCCTTGTGGAAAGTAGCTCAAATACATCGTGCTCTGTCTTGTCGAGTACGCTCTCGAGCGATTCCTTGCCGGCGTAGCACTCGTTCTCTATGTCCTCTGTCACATGGATGAGCTTTCGCTTTATGGCATTTTCTTTTACGATATTGGCATAGTACTTGATGTTGGCAGAGGTCGGCACACTGGTGACGAGAGTTCTCACGAAGTCAAGGCTTTGTATTTCCTGCGGCACATCCTTTTCCTTTAAACGGTTCTGGAGGGTGACGAGATCTACAGGCTGCCCCTCTGTAAAGAGCTCAACCATGGTCTCAAATATGATGCCGTACTGCTGATGATAAAAATCCTCCTTAAGGAGCATCTCGCTGGCGGTCACTATGGCATCCTTGCTCATGATCATGGAGCCGACCACGGACTGCTCTGCCTCAAGGCTGTTTGGCATTATTCGTTTGATTAATGCTTCTTCCAAGGGGATTCCTCCTATCCTTCAACTACTGATACTGTGAGGTTTGCTGTTACCTTTGGATGAAGCTTGACAGGCACCTCATAGTTGCCGAGTGCTTTGATTGACTCGTTAAGCTGCATCTTTTTCTTGTCGAGCTCTAAGCCGTGCTGCTCCTTTGCTGCAGCCGAGATCTCCTTGGTGGAGATGGAGCCGAAGGTTCTGCCGCCCTCTCCTGAGCGCAGCTTTACTACTACCTTTGTATTCTCTACTACCTTTGCGAGTGCAAGTGCACTCTCGTAGTTTTCCTGTGCCACCTTGTCAGCGTGCTGGTTCTGAAGCTTTAAGTCATTTAAGTTCTTTGGAGTAGCCTCTACTCCGAGCTTTTTAGGTATGATATTGTTTCTGGCGTAGCCGTCACTTACGTTTACTATCTCGCCTTTTTTGCCTAATGGTTTTACGTCCTGTAATAAGATTACTTTCATTCTTCTATGTCTCCTTCTTTTAGCATTTCGTCCAGTGTATCCTGTATCATGCGCTTTGCCTGCACGATAGTGACGCCTTCAAGCTGTGCTCCTGCCACATTTAAGTGTCCGCCACCGCCCAGCTTCTCCATGATTATCTGGACATTTATCTCGTCGATTGAACGAGAGCTGATATAAATCTTGTCATTGTACTCCGTGAGCACAAATGATGCCTTGATTCCTATTATGTTGAGCAGCTCATTTGCCGCCTGTGCACCGACGATTGTCGGGCTCTCCACATTCTCGCTAGGGCATACCGATATGGCAAACGAGCCCCTGTATACCTCTGCATGGCGTACTGCCTCGGCTCTTGCCTTGTAGCATGCCATGTCATTTCTAAGCATCTTTCTGACGCATGTTACCTCTGCGCCTGAGCGCTTCAAAAAGGCTGCCGCCTCAAATGTACGCACACCTGTCTTCGTCATAAAGTTGTTGGTGTCGATGAGTATGCCTGCGTAGATGCAGTCGGCCTCTGTCGCATTGATCTTGACTCCGTCGTTATAGTACTGCAGCACCTCTGCGACCATCTCACACGCACTTGATGCATACGGCTCGATATATGAGAGTATAGGATTCTCTATTATCTCGCTGCTTTGTCTGTGGTGGTCAAATACGACTATCTTTCCTGTCTTTCTGAGGAGCTCAGGGCACTCTGTGTAGCTTGGCCTGTTGGTGTCCACCACCATGACAAGCGTATCCCTGCTCACCATCTCAAGAGCCTCTTCGCTGTTTATAAACATATCCGCCGGGTAGCCCTTTGCCTCTGAAAATGTCTCCATAAGAGGTCTGACTGAGCTTGTCGGGTCATTTATTACTATCTGTGCCTTTTTGTCGAGATTCTTGGCTGCACAGTATATACCTATGCCTGCTCCAAGCGAGTCTACATCTGTGATGCTGTGGCCCATGATAAGCACGTTCTCACAGGTCTCAATGATCTCCTGGAGCGCCTGTGCCTTGACTCTCGCCTTTACCCTTGTCTTGCTCTCCACCTGCTTTGACTTGCCGCCAAAATACAGGATATCATCGTGATCCTTTATAACTACCTGATCACCGCCTCGTCCGAGGGCTAAGTCTATGGCATTTCGCGCATATACATAGTTTTCATTATACTTATCGCTCTTTATACCGATTCCGATACTAAGTGTGACCGCCATCTCGTTGCCGACCTTTATAGCCTTGACCTCATCGAGCACCTTGAACTTGTCCTCCTTCATGCTGTCAAGGTACTTGTACTTGAACACCACGAAGTATTTGTCGTTTTCTATCTTTCTGACAAGTCCGTCATACTTGGCAAAATACTGGTTTACACGCCTGTCGATAAGTGCAACGAGCAGTGACCTCTTTACGTCCTCTATGCTGTCGAGTGCCTCATCATAGTTATCGATATACACAAGCGCTGAGACCTGCTTCTGCTCTGTTATTTCTTTCTTGCAGTGATAAAGCTCCGACTCATCAAATACATACAGCGCCGTCAAAAACTGGTCTGCTTCATTTGTATCGATTATCTCATTTTCCTCTGCGATTGAGTTGAAATATATTCGTTTGACAGACAGACGGACTATGCTGTCCTCCTCCTCATTTACTATCTTGAAGTCTGTCGGCGCATCACTCTTGGTGAGAAGCTCTCTGGTCACTGTCGGAAAAAGTGTTGTGATGGATTTGTGATAGTTTTTATCCACACCCATTAGCTCTGCGAATTTGTCATTTACCCAGAGTATCTTGCCGGAGTATTCAAGCAGGGCATACGGCACCTCAAACTCATTAAGCAGCCTCTTCTGCACCGATGAATACTGTGTTGCAAAGCTTATCAGCTCATTTGCAACGACTGACTTGCTTCTGACATACAAAAACAGCACGAGCGCAAAGTAAAACACTGTAAAGCCTACCATGCCATAGCCAAGCCTTCTGTCATAGCGCAGTGCTATTCCGTCAGCACATATCCACACAAACGTCAGATATAGCGGCCAGCACATGTAGCTTTTCAGCCTGCCCTTGAATTTTATTTTTTTCTTCATTTTACTCTCCTTATCCCCGGTGCGTTGCGCTGATGCTGCCGGTGCAACGGTTGCGGTTTCGAGAATGTACTACAAATTATAAGTTACCGGCCACACCTTTGTGCAGCCCGCATCGATTGATATACCTACTAGAGAGTATACCACTTTGTTGGGATTATTCCTAGTACTATATTTATCAGTTATACTTAAATCGTTGCTGTTCACACTGTTAGGTGTAAACCGTAACTTATACTCAGTTATGGTTATGAGGAATATATGGCATTTCTGTGTAGCAGAGAGAATCTTAATACAATTCTGTGCAATCTAAAAAGCACCGCATATATCTGATATTGATATGATACATGCGATGCTTTTTGTGTGCTCTCATCTTCCGGTATTCATTTTAATTAAATATGATTACTTCTCAGTCTTATCCGCAGCTATTTCTGCAATTGACTTTGTAAGACCTGCAATCCCCTGAATCTCTGATGGGATGATTATCTTTGTAGCCTTGCCGTCTGCGGCCTTGGCAAATGCCTCCAAGCTCTTTATCTGGAGCACTGCGTTATCCGGATTTGCCTCCTTCAACATGCGAAGTCCGTCTGCATTGGCCTGCTGTATCTTGAGGATAGCCTCTGCCTGACCTGCTGCCTCCTGGATTGTTGCCTCCTTCTTTGCCTCTGCGCGAAGGATGGCTGCCTGCTTTTCAGCCTCGGCATCGAGGATGACTGACTCTTTATTTCCCTCTGCAACAAGGATTGTTGATTTTTTCTCACCCTCTGCACGAAGAATGGCCTCTCGTCTCTCACGCTCTGCCTTCATCTGCTTCTCCATGGCATCCTGGATGGCCTTTGGAGGTATGATGTTCTTGAGCTCGACACGGTTTACCTTGATGCCCCATGGATCTGTTGCCACGTCGAGTGTTGCGCGCATCTTGGTGTTGATTGTCTCACGGCTGGTGAGTGTCTCATCAAGCTCTAAGTCTCCGATGATGTTACGAAGTGTTGTGGCTGTGAGGTTCTCAATTGCCATGATTGGATTCTCTACTCCGTATGCGTAGAGCTTTGGATCTGTAATCTGGAAATATACTACAGTGTCTATCTGCATTGTTACATTATCCTTTGTGATTACAGGCTGTGGTGGGAAATCTACCACCTGCTCCTTTAAGATGACTCTCTTTGCTATTCTGTCGATAAATGGCACCTTGAGGTGAAGTCCTACGCTCCATGTGGTGAGATATCCTCCCAAACGCTCAATTACCATTGCATGTGCCTGTGGCACGATTTTGATGCAGTTTACCAGTACTATAAGTACGATTACGAGTAACACTGCAAGTGCTATTAATCCTTCCATTTCCGGTTAAGCCTCCTTTACCCTTTTTACAATTAGTTTTACTCCGCTTATCTTTACTACCTCGATAAGCTCGCCTTTTCTTATGACCTGGGTCTCGTCCTGCGGTCTGACTGTCCACTCCTGACCGTTTACAACGGCTTTTCCCGTCTGCTTCATGCTGTCAGCATCCTCGGTGAGCACAGCTCTTTCTCCGACCAGACTGTCCACGTTTGTCTTCACTGTCCTGGAATTGATGTACTTCCCGGCCCATGGCTTTGTGAGAGCTAAAAGCACGACTGAAACGAGTATAAATGCAATCCCCTGAACTACGACATTGCCGCCAAGCAGTGCGACTATAAACGCTACAAATGAGCCTGCCGCAAACCATATGGAGGTGAGCCCGACTGTCATAAGCTCAACTAAAACAAAAACTACGGTGGCTGCCAACCAGAAAACAATGTATGTATCCATTTGAACCCTCCCTTTTTATTAGTATTTGTTTTATATTCATTTTATACTATGTAATTTGATTATGCAACAAATATTAATTTTTTAAACATAAAACGTTTTTAACCTAAAAAAACCCGACCACCATCCGGTAGTCGGGTTTTATCATACATTTATCTTATTCGCAAACGTATGGCATAAGAGCAAGATGACGTGCTCTCTTGATTGCTACTGTAAGAGCTCTCTGGTGCTTTGCACAGTTTCCTGTGATACGGCGTGGAAGGATTTTTCCTCTCTCAGAGATGTATCTCTTTAATTTGTTTGTATCTTTGTAATCAATGACATTGTCTTTTCCACAGAATACGCAGACTTTTTTTCTTCTACGCATTGGTCTTCTCTTCATTGATGAACCATCAGCTGATTTATTGTAAGCCATTTTTGTTACCTCCTTGAATATTTGTCCTCGTGGACAATACTAATTGAATGGAAGCTCCTCGTCGATTCCGTCCGGAATGTTCATGAAGCCATCCCCAGCAGCCTGGCTAGGTGCAGGTCTGTCTGCCGGTGCAAATCCGCCTGCATTTCCTGATGCGGCTGATTTGGACTCTGCAAACTCTGCATTCTCAACCACGACGTCAGTGGTGTATACCTTCTGTCCGTCCTTGTTTGTATAGCTGCCGGTCTGGATTCGGCCCTCAACAACAAATTTTGTTCCTTTACGGCCAAATCTCTCAAAAAATTCTGCTATCTTTCCAAAAGCTACGCAGTTGATGAAATCCGTTGACTGCTCCTCTGCATTCTTGCTATAGCGTCTGTCTACTGCAAGTGAAAATCTTGCTATTGCAAGTGAGTTATCCCCCTGGGCATAGCGGATTTCTGCGTCTCTGGTTAATCTACCCATAAGTATTACTTTGTTCATAATACAATCTCCTATTTTCTTATACTATGCCTCGTCTTTTCTAACGCATAAGAAACGAAGAACATTGTCCATGATACGAACGTCCTGCTCGATCTCTGCTGGGACTGTTCCCTCAGCATCGAACTGGATGAAGTAATAAAAGGCCTCAGTCATGTGCTGAATCTCGTAAGCTAATCTCTTCTTACCAGCCTCCTCAACTTCTGTAACAGTACCGCCGGCACGTGTGATGTACTCTTTTGCCTTCTCGACTACTGCTGTTCTCGCATCATCCTCGATCTTTGCACTAACGACGAGTGCTAATTCATATTTGTTCATGCGAATGTTACCTCCTTTTGGTCTCTGGCTCATAAATCTGATTATGAGCAAGGAATTTTATATCACGAGTCTAGATAATAACATGAATCGGGGCACTTTTCAAGGGGTTTTTGCAATTTTTCTTTAATTTCTTTTAGGTCGGGACGTGAGGCCGCGGGCAGGGGGGACAGACATACTTCCGCGTGAGCTACGCTTCGCTGCTAAGTGGCCGTACGAATTGTGCTTTTGGTTTTCTATGCTTGCTTCTTGGTGAGACCGCGGTCATTTTTCTCGACCAGCTTTCTCGGCACCATAACCTGGTGTCCGCAGCCCATGCATTTCAGACGGAAGTCTGCTCCGACACGCATGATTTCCCACTCGCTGCTGCCGCACGGATGCGGTTTTTTCAGTTTTACGATATCTCCTACTGCGTATTTATCCATCCTATATTCCTTCTCTACCTATATCTGCCATATTATATACTATGATATGAGGGTCAAAAGTTATTTTACACCTCTATCTGCTCAAATACCGAGCCCAGTCCCTGCTGTATCAGAAGGTCTGCTCTTGCGTCCATCGGTGTGGTGGACTTGTTGATAAGCACGAGCTTATTTCCGTTGTAATAGTCTATGAGGCCTGCCGCCGGATATACCGCAAGTGATGTACCGCCTACTATGAGCACATCGGCATGACTGATGTAGTAGATTGCATCCTCAAGCGTTTTCTGATTTAAGCCCTCCTCGTACAATACGACATCCGGCTTTACCGGGCCGCCGCACTTTGGGCATTTTGGCACGTCTGTCGAGTTGAGGATTTCCTCTGCGCTTACAAACTGTAAGCATCTCTCACAGTAGTTTCTCAGCACACTGCCGTGCAATTCCATCACATTTTTGCTGCCGGCCTTCTGGTGCAGTCCGTCTATGTTCTGCGTCACAACACCCTTAAGCTTTCCTGCTTTTTCAAGCTCTGCCAGCTTGTAATGCGTGATGTTCGGCTCTGCATCAAGGCAGAGCATCTTGTCACGGTAGAATCGGTAAAACTCCTGCGGATGCTTCCTGTAAAATGTATGGCTCAGGATGGTCTCTGGCGGGTAGTCATACTTCTGATTGTAAAGTCCGTCCACGCTTCTGAAATCAGGTATGCCGCTCTCGGTTGATACACCTGCTCCGCCGAAAAATACAATATTGTCCGAAGCCTTTATCCACTGCAAAAATGTTTCTACACTGCTGTCATTGTTACCCATATGTATCCATCCTTTCTTCTTTTCTTATTTAAATTGCTGCCTATTATTTTTTGAGCCACACTTTTATAGCTTGCGCACCAGCTTGTCCACATCTGCATTCAGTCCCAGCACCATCACTGCATCGTCTGCCTTGAACACGTAGTCCGGCAGCGGAAGCACGCGATTCTTTCCGGCTTCCTTTACTGTAACGATATTTACATTGTATTTCTGGCGCACATTATTTTCCCTGATGCTCTTTCCTACCCAGCCTTCAGGTGGATTTATCTCGTAGATTGAGTAATCATCGTTTAATGCCACATAATCAAGCACATGGTTGGCGCTGTATTTCTTTGCCACTCTCTCTGCCATGTCTCGGTCAGGATAGATAACCTCATCCGCACCGTTTCGAAGCAGAAACTTGGCATGCACATCCCTGTTTGCCTTGCTGATGACGTATTTTCCGCCCATCTCCTTAACGAGACTTGTTATCTCAAGTGAGCTCTGGAAATTAGTGCCGATGCATACAAAAATCAAATCGAAATTGTTGATTCCGAGTGCTTTTACTACCTGTGGGTCGGTACAGTCACCTATCTGCACCTTGGTCACATCATAGATCAAATCCCTGACCTTGGCCTCGTCCTTGTCCATCACCATAATGTCGTTTCCGTTTTTTATCAAATCCGCACACAGATGGTGTCCGAATTTACCCATTCCAATAATTAAAATTGATTTCATTGCGTTTCTCCTTATCCTTATCCAATGATAACTTTTTCCTCCGGAAGCTCTATATTGGCTTTATCCGGTCTATGCACAAACGAAAGCACAAAGGTCATGCTTCCGATTCTTCCACAATACATCATAATTATGATAATTATGCGTCCTGCTGTATTTAAATCTCTTGTGATGCCTGTTGTCATGCCGACTGTACTGATTGCAGAGTATACCTCAAACAGTACATCGTCCATCTTCATATTGGATGTGGCAAGTATAGCTATCACCGCTGTAAGGCCAAGCACCAGATTGATGATAAGCACCATTCCGGCCTTTTTGATTACCTCACTGCTTATTTTCCTGCCAAACACATTGCAGCCGTTGCTTCCTCTCATATAAGAAACAATATAGATTATCATGACCGCCATGGTTGTGGTTTTGATTCCGCCGGCTGTCGAGCCCGGGCTTCCTCCTATGAACATGAGCACTATAGTCAAAAGCTTGCTCTCCTGTGTCAGTGCTGCTGTGTCTACTGTATTGAAGCCTGCCGTTCTCGCCGTAACTGAGCCGAATAACGATGCAAATACGGCACCCGGTGTATCCATGCCTGCTATGGTATTACTTTTTTCAAAAATATACATAAACAGTCCGCCACCGAAGACAAGTATCAGTGTGGTTGATATTACTATCTTGGCGTGGAGCGAGTATCTGCTAAACTTAAGCTTTTTGGTTCTGACCTCATTCCATATGGTAAAACCGATACCACCTATGATGATAAGCAGCATAATTGTGATATTGACTAACGGATCTGCGACATATTTTGTAAACGATGAGTACTCCTCGTTTATGCCCATCAAATCAAAGCCTGCATTGCAAAATGCAGATATCGAGTGGAACACCGAGAAATATATGCCTCTTAATATGCCAAAATCCGGTATGAAGCGGATTGCTAAAAGCACCGCTCCTATACCTTCGATAAGGAAGGTTCCCCTTATTATCACGCTGAAAAGCCTTACTATTCCACCAATCTCGAGTGCATTGACGCTCTCCTGCATCAGATCCCTCTGTCTGAGTCCGATTTTTTTGTGCAGAAGCATGGAAAATGCCACACCGATTGAGATGAAGCCCATGCCTCCTATCTGAATCAGCACCAGAATCACGAGCTGCCCTATAATACTCCAGTGTCTGAAAGTATCAAACACAACAAGACCTGTCACACAGGTTGCGCTTGTTGCCGTAAAAAGTGAGTCCAGAAAATTAGTCCATTGTCCGTCTCTTGAAGAAAACGGAAGGCTCAGCATTATTGCCCCTGATAATATTGTCAGAAAAAAGCCAACTGCGATGTATCTGAACTCTGTCAGGTTCTTATGTCGTTTTTTTATGTCATGTTTTATATCGTTCATATCCAATCCTAACTATTTGCTGCAGAATGTATTATTGTCAGCTTACAGAAGCTGTTTGTATATATCCCTCTTGCTGACACCTCTGTCCTTTGCCACGAGCTTCATGGCTTCCTTCCTGTCGATGCCCTGTGACTCATAGTGTGCCATATGCGCTTCAAGAGGCATGGCTTCCCAGCTTTCCTGCTGCGCCTTTGCTATTTCAGCCACGTTTCTGCCACAGATTACAAGCACATATTCACCTCTTGGCTCCTGTGTTCTTGAACGCTCCAAAAGCTCCGAAAATGTAGTCTGCACCTTTTCCTCGTGCTTTTTCGTAAGCTCCCTGCACACGGTGAGTTCTCTGTCTCCGAGCGCATTGTAAAGCTCTGTGACCGTCTTTATAAGATGATGAGGCGCCTCGTAGATGATGATTGTCCGGGTCTCGTTTTTAAGTTCCTCTATGACGCGCGCGCGTTCCTTTTTATCCCTCGGCAAAAATGCCTCAAACGCAAACCGCCTGGTCGGCCTGCCCGACATGGTGAGCGCTGTAATGCACGCTGCTGCCCCGGGAAGCGAGGTAACAGGCACGCCCTCCTCGTAGCAGATGCGCACGATGTCCTCACCCGGGTCAGAAATGCCGGGTGTTCCGGCATCGGTGATGAGGGCAATATTTTTGCCCTCCTTAAGCTTTGCCACAAGCTGGTAGGCTTTATCTATCTTGTTAAACTCATGATAGCTCGTCATGGGTGTCTTTATCTCAAAATGATTGAGCAGCTTTATGGAGTTTCTCGTATCCTCCGCTGCGATGAGGTCTACCTCCTTAAGTGTGCGCAGCACACGGAATGTGATGTCCTCCAGATTTCCTATCGGAGTTGCGCACAGATACAGTGTTCCTGTCATATGATTCTCCTGTTATTTTCCGTTATTCCGGGGCTTATCGCCGTATATCTCATATATCTCATCCGTGTATACATTAGGCTCCTTGTATACAACTAACGGTTTTTCGATGGTGATACGGCTTTTGCCGCCCTTTAACCCCTCTATGAGCACCATGTTCGGCTCCCTGTCCGCGTATGGATGCACAAGGCGCATGCGCTTTGGCTCGATATGATATTTCATCATCGTGCTAAAGATCTCTGCCAGCCTGAATGGTCTGTGAACCATGTAAAAACGCCCATTGAATTTGAGCATTTTTGCGCTCTCCCTGACTATATCGTCAAGTGTGCACCTGACCTCGTGGCGTGCTATAGTCATGGCATCGTCTGCATTTTTGATACCGTGCTGGCCTATCATATACGGCGGATTTACCGTCACCACCTCCACGGACTCCCGCCCGAAAATCTCTGAGGCATTGCACACATCGCCCTCTTCTATGGTCACTTTGTCCTCAAGATGGTTATATTTCACACTTCTTCTTGCCAGGTCTGCACACCGAGGCTGAAGCTCGAGCCCGCTGTAATGCTCTCCGTTATTTTTTGCCTCAAGAAGTATCGGAATCACACCGTTTCCGGTGCACAAATCCACAGCTCTCTCGCCGCGCTTTACCTTTGCGTAATCAGATAAAAGCACGGCGTCTATGCCGAAGCAGAACAGCTTTGGATCCTGTATGAGCCTATATCCCTTGCGGCACAAATCGTCCAGGCGCTCATTACTGTGTATCAGTGCTTCCATTGTCTTTGTCCCTGTTGTAATCTTTACTATACTCTTTGTTATAGTTTTTGTTCTTGTAATCCTTGTTGCGGTTGTATTTCTGCTTGTTTGGTCTGTTCTTGCCACCCTTGTACGGCTTTTTGTAACCGTCCTTATTTTCTCTGCCGGCATTTGCAGCATTTACTTCATTTGTCTCATTTGCAGAAGCTTCCGCTGCCTCTATGTCCGCCCTGTACGGACGTCTTTCTCTGTTGTCACGCTTATCACGGCGCTCGCGATATTCATTTTTGTTGTCACGGTGTCCACGATTTCTCTGCTGTTTCTCCTGTGGCTTGTCCTCCATCGTCTCGTCGCCGCTATCCTCGAGATCCTTGAGCTCGCGAAGCTCCTCCTCGGTGAGCTTTACATCCTTTTTCTGGCGCGGCTTTAAGCGCAGATCATCTACAGTGTACTCACGAAGCTCCTTCTCCTCGCCGTTGTCAATGACAACACGCACGAGCTGCCTGAGCACGCTGACTGACTTGACCTCTCCGATGATTCCCTCAGGTGTCTTGACCTTTTCTCCTACCGATGGCATTCTGCTGTTCAGATACTCATATGTATCCTGCTCATACTTGAGACAGCACATGAGTCTTCCGCACACACCGGATATCTTGGTCGGATTGAGGGAAAGATTCTGCTCCTTTGCCATCTTGATGGAAACCGGCACAAAATCTGCCATATAAGAATGACAGCAGAGCGGTCTGCCGCAGATTCCGATACCTCCCATCATCTTGGTCTCATCCCTGACACCGATCTGACGAAGCTCTATTCTCGTGCGGAATACCGCTGCCAGATCCTTTACGAGCTCCCTGAAGTCAATTCTGCCGTCTGCTGTAAAGTAAAACAGCAGCTTGTTTCCGTCAAAGGTATACTCTGCATCCACCAGCTTCATCTCAAGTCCGTGCTTGATGATTTTCTCCTTGCAGATGGCAAATGCCTCTTTTTCCTTTTCCTTATTTCTCTCAACCGTTTTCTCATCCTCGTCGGTTGCCACTCTGATGACAGGCTTAAGCGGTGAAACCACCTTATCATCATCCACCTCCTTCGGCGGAATGAGGACAGTTCCCATCTCTATGCCTCTTGCTGTCTCCACGATAACATGCATTGCCATGTCGAGGTCGAAATCAGCCGGGTCAAAGTAATATATTTTGCCTGCTGTCCTGAATCTGATACCAACTATTTTTGTCATGTGATTAGTTCTCCTTTATGGTCATAAGCAGCAGCTCAATTACCAGGTCAAAATTAACGTTTGCGTTAATTCTTATCTTCGCCTTCTCAAGCGCCTCAAGTATTGCCTCGATTCCCTGATAGGAATGCTTTGCTGCCTGTTTCTTTATATCATAGACCTCATCCTTGAATATGAGTCCGTTAACATCGTTTGTCGCCTTCATATACAGCACATCTCTGTACCACACCATAATCAGGTCAAAATAATCCTGCACCTGAAGCTTGTACTCAGCTATCTGCTTTACTGCTGCGCCCAGCTCGTAGAGATCTATGTCATCGAGGCGCTTTATAAGCGACAGTGCAGACTCCTTTAGCTCGTTGAACTCGTCTGACGAGGCGAGCTTAACAGCCTTTCCGACGATGCCCTGTGCAAATGCGGCACTGATATCTGCCTGATAATCCGGAATATGCTTTTCGTTCATCAGGTATGCCTTTATCACCTCGTCCTTTACCGACTTCATATTGAGTGTGATGCAGCGCGACCTGATGGTCTGCAGAAAGCTGTCTGCATTGGTGGTGAGAAGCATGATGACCGCATATGCCGGTGGCTCCTCAATGGTCTTTAAAAGCGCGTTCTGCGCCTGCTGGTTCATTTTTTCAGCCTCATCCACTATGTAAATCTTGTATTTACTGCTGTACGGCTTTATCACTATATCGTTGTTGAGCTGTGTCCTGATGTCATCAACCGATATGTTGTTGGGCTTTTCATGACTGACATATATGATATCAGGATGATTGTGGTCATCTGCCTGATGGCACGATTTGCACTCTCCACAACCGTCTGTGCCCTCCTTCTCACACTGCAGTGCCCTGGCAAATGCCTCGGCTATCATCATTTTGCCGGACAGCTGTGGTCCGTTTATTATATATGCATGTGAGACCTTTCCCATTGATATGGCATTTTGCAGATGCTCTATTATTTGCTCATTTCCTACTATATCCTTAAATCCTGCCATAGCTGCTGCCTCCGTTTTAGTCTGCCTGTGTCTGTTATAGCTTTTATCTCCTACGTGAGTATATCAAGCAACAGTCCGCGTATCTCTCCGATTCTTGCCAGTATGGACAGATGATCCTTCTCATCCTCCACCAGCTCTGATGCCAGCTCGTCCAGATTGCTGTCTATCAGTCTTATTATACCATAAACTCTGTGTCTTCCTCTCCTGTCGAGGAAATTTTCTCTGGAAAATTTATGGGATCTGTAGACCACCTCATTTAAAAAATCCTTTATGAGCCCGCGATATCGCTTCATATCCCTGATGTCCATATGCTCGGCTATTCTGTTGCCCTGTGCTGTGATATCCTGCATCAGCGCATCTACCTTTGCCTGGAGATCAGCGTCTGTTATGGCGCTGGCCAGTGTGAATTTGAACGAGCCGTCACCGGCCTGTGTTTTTTGTGCATCAGGAACCTGTGTCACCTGATTTACTTCATTTACTCTGACTGCCATGAGGCTGCCTCCTTATTCGTTTCCGGTTACACTTATGTGCAGGCCGTAACCATCATCTTGCTCTGCAATTAGGAACTCTGTCGTATGTATGCTGAAATCTCGGCAAGCACAGTATCCATATCATCATTTATGAAGCGACGTGTAATCCCCGCCTCACGCAGCTTCTCCTCAGAGAAATCTGATGCGTCTGCCAGAAAACGGCGGCACATCTCCTCATATTTAGGCACCTGCTGCCCCTTTTCCCGGTGAATGGCGCGTATCAGACGGTCGCCATCCTCCACCTCCACATAGATTGGCAGTACCTTGTCACTGCCAAAATAATCGCGTATCTTTGTGTAAGACTCCAGTGTTCCGACTGTCAGATAGCTTTTGCAGCGAAGGTCTATATCATCATCGTTTACCGTGAAATACTTCCACACGCCGTACACTGTATTGTACTCGCGAAGCTCTATGATGCGCCTTTGTGCACTGAGCCTTTTTACATCCTCTTCATTGCAGAAATGATAATCCTTATCCTGTGTCTCTCCGTCCCTTATCGGGCGCGTGGTATACGGGATAATCCTGCTAAGCATGAGTGAATCATCCTGCAGTATTTTGTTGTATATAGTGTCCTTGCCTGATGCGCTTTTTCCCATCACGCAGAAAATCTTACCCATCTGTAAACCTCTTAATATTGTAATTAGTATAAATATGATTGTTTGCTATGTCAAACTGTTGCTACAGCACCGCAACAAACTTCCACATATTGGCATCCGGATCAAAATACAGGCCATCCACTTCAAGACCTGAATTTACAGCCTTTATTACATCATCTATGAGCTTGTCGTTCATTATCTCTCCCGGCACCACAAGCGGTATCCCCGGCGGATATATATTTATAAAGGCACCGCTCACCTTCCCGCTTGCCTTAAAGGCATAGACCGCCTGATGGTCTGCATCATATGCATCATACATTTCCATTACGGCAGGCAGCTTTTGATATATAGTTGTATCCATTTTGACAGGCAGGTAAAATTTATGTACTACTCCCTCCTGCTTTAATATATCATAAAACTCTTCAAAATCAGACTTATATTTTTCGAGCCGGCTGTCTATTTCAATCAAAGCATCCGCAAGCCTGTCAAAGCCCTCATCCGTATCCATGACAGATGCCAGCGCCAGTACATAATTGCCCGCTGCCATCTCAAGCTGCAGCTCATATTTTTTGAGCAGAAGCTCAAGCAGCGTATGTCCATTCATAGCCTCTTTCGTAAATATAATAATCTTTGATTCGTCAAAATCATATGCCTCGTCAGCAGAAAAATCACTTTTTCTGACCACGTTCAGATGCGAAAGTCCGCTGACCTTCTGATAAAATCTGTCAAGTCTGCTCCTAAGCTGTGCAAAGGCTGTCTCTTTATTATCGCACACATAGTGTATGCAGCGCTCTATGCCTGTCATAAGCACATATGACGGTGAGCTTGTCTCATAAATGCCGAGAAACTTCTCCACTGCAGCTTCACGCATCCCACCCAGCAGTAAAAGCGCCGTCTGTGTAAATGCCGGAAGCGTCTTGTGCAAGCTCACTATGACCGCATCGGCCCCGAGCGCTATGGCATTTTGAGGAAAGCCGCCTCCAAAGCCAAAGTGCGCGCCATGTGCCTCGTCAACTATGAGTAAAGCTCCATGTTCATGTGCCACAGATGCGATTGCCGCCACATCGGAAACCACACCATCGTATGTAGGCGAGGTTATCACAACCGCTTTTATGTCGGGATTTTCATCAAATGCCGCCCTTATCTGTGCCTCGGTTATCTGCCCCTGCAGCCCTGTCCGTGTAATTTCAGGGTATGTAAACACCGGGTGAAGCTGTCTTAAGTAAAGCGCATGATACACTGCCTTGTGACAGTTCCTTGCTACAAGCACCTTGTCTCCCCTTTTTGTGGCCGCAGATATTGCTGCCAGTATACCGCAGGTGCTTCCGTTTATGAGAAAATATGCACGCTTTGCACCGTAAAGTGCCGCTGCCTCAGCCTGCGCCTCCTTTATAATGCCCTCAGCGTGGTGCAGATTGTCAAAATTGTCTATCTCTGTGATATCAATAGCATACGGGTCCAGCCCTGCACCTATATCACTGCCACGGCGCTTATGCCCCGGCATGTGAAACGGATAAATATTTGATTGTGAATTATTTATCAGTTCTTTTTCCATTTAAGTACCTATATATCCTTTTTAGCCCAGAAATCTTCCAAGCTCCGGCATCCAGTCATCATAAAATATTTCGTCGTTGCAGAACGCGCTCCAGACCGGTGTGAGGAAATCAAGTATCAAATCAAGCGTCTCCTCCCAGCCTGCATTCGCATATGCCCTCTGCTGTCGTGTCAGCCTCTTACAATACCGCTCCCAGCGCCTTCTCATATAAGCATAGCTGCGATAGCCATACACCTGCTCAAGCCGGTGCATACTCACCGTCTTCGGCTTATTTTTCGCTCTAATCTTAAAAATATCAATTATCTGCCTTCCGCTGACCGAATATCTCTTAAGTATCTCATATGCATCACCATATGGTTTCATATCGCTAACCAGTTCAAGCTTATCCATTATCTCAAACAGCTGTTCTCCGAGCCTGGATTCAGGCGAAAAAATACAAACATCTGCGTCTCCATAAAAGCTGTTCATAAAAACAATATTTTTAGTCATGGGAACTCCTGCATCCGCTTCATTAAGGCGCTCAAGCCTCACTGCAAACGGTACTTCCCCGCCATCACACATAGCGCTTAGATTCCACGTGTGTATCAGCGGCTGCATATCACTGGCGTCCGGTTCATTATCTGATACCTCTGCCGTCTGCTTAGATAATTCTGCATTAGTCCATACCACATCACTGTGACTGTTAAGCCCTGCATTGCCTATAATGATATTGCGCAGTACATCAAACGGCGTACCATTATCCTCTGCCCTGCCACCGGGGCTGCCATATACATAATAAAACGCCAGCTTTTCTCCTGTTGCAAAATACGGCTTTTGAAGCCACAGCACTTTTCCCAGACCGGCATTATTTATGCGCCAGAGAAAATCCTGCTTCACGTACTGCCATAACACATCGCTGTACGATAATTTTTTCTCATCGCTTATATGTCTTAAATCTACCCTCACTACAACCATACTCCTATGAAGCTTTGCACCTTCTTTACCACGCGCCTCTCCCTTGCGTAATCCATGAGCACGGAAATATCCTTGTCCGTATCCGCTATGTATGACTGTATGGCTGCCTTGAAATCATTGCGGTCCAGTCTCGACTCATACTTCAGGCAGTCGCATATCACACGTTCTTTATCATAGATTCCAAAGGTATTGCCTCCAAGCTCAATGGTTGTGGCTCCAAGCATAAGTGCCGTGGGCTCCGTATAAAACGGAATGATTCTGGGATAGTCCATCTTAAAACGCGATTTTGATGTGTTTTTGTCCACGGCAAGCGTCCATCCGTAAGGCTTCTCCTTTATATAGCCATAGGCGTAAAGTGCACTTTCCATACAAAGCATTGCATCCGGAAAAAGTGCCGCGACAAGTGCATCCTCAGAAAAATCATCCACGCGGTCGGTGTAATAGCCGTTTCTGATGCGGACAAGCATCCCTTCCCTGACAAGCGTGTCAATTCGCCTGTAGTCTATACCAAGCCTTGTAAGCTCTTCTTTTTTCACTATTCCGTTGTGCTTTTCCATGGCATCAGCTATGATAGTCTGTACCTGTTGTATATTCATTACTGCTTCTCCATCCCTTGCTTATCGGCTAAAAGCCTCTTGGCATCACGTAATCCAAGCTGATACAGGCTCTCAAGCTTATTAGGATCCTTTTCTACCTTGCTTATTTTAATGTGCTCCGACGGTCTTAACACCTCGGCAATGCCCTGCTTTTCAAGCTCCTTAAGATGCTCAAGCTGATAATTGTACATGATATGCCTGTTTGAAAATGCCTCATAAAACCTCGGAAAACGCTTTTTGTATACCGATGTTAAAAACCTTGGCATAGGTTTTTTTATATAGTCTGCCGGCTTTGTCAGCACGACAACCACTCTGTCATATCCCATATCAAGCATATGCTCATATGGGATACTGTCCGTCACCGCACCATCCAGATACCACTCATTCCCCAGCTTCACAGGCTTTGACACTACAGGCATGGAGCCCGATGCCCTGAGCACATCCATCTGGTCAAAGACACTCTTTATCTGCACATATTCAGGCTTACCTGTCCTGATATTCGTCACAACCGCATAAAATGGGATATCCGACTTCTTATATTCCTCATCATCAAACGGGTCAAGCTCTCTTGGTACTATATCATAGGCATATTTCGTGCTAACTATATTTTTCTCCCTAAGAAGCGGCCTGATACCCATATAATTTTTGTCACTGTTAAACCTCTTATTGTATCGTATAACCCTGCCGCGCTGCTTTGACAGCAGATTCACTCCAAAAAGTGCTCCCGCCGAAACACCGATAACAGCATCAAAGCTAATATCATGGTCCATAAAACAGTCTAGTACTCCGGCTGTATACATACCTCTCATGGCTCCACCCTCAAGCACGAGGGCGCATCTTTCATCACTCATTTCTGCCTCCATTTATAATGTCATAATAAAAAATGTATTAATATTTATGTCGACCGCTGAACTTCAGATTGTCTCTCCTTCTACGCTGTTTTCTCTCAAGCTTGTGCTCCCTGAAGCGCTCGCGCTGCTCCTTCTTAATGCTCCATTTGTGTTTCAGCACATATATATTGTCTGATATTCTTCTAAGCATGAAAATGCTCAGAATAATCACTGAGATAAGTATGAGCACCCAGAGAAAATATACCGGCTTTATCCTTATTATATCACTTTCCACGTTCTGTCTGCTGTTCTCATCAAAGTACGACAGATCGACCTTTGCTCCTGATTTCAGCAGATCCACACAGCCCACCACATGATCACCATACTTGTATCTGACCGTAGCAAGAGCATCCTTGTTGTCGGACTTCATGTCAGCAGCTTCCCTTTTAACGCTTGAAAAATCCGCGTTGTTTGGCAAAACAACATAGTTTTCCGACACCTTTGCATACATGCCGTGCTCATTCATCACGCCCAGATCCGGCGTATTGTCAGTAGCTGCGCTGTTTTCATTTTCAGCTATGCTTAGCGCCTTGAAGTTACTGAAATAGTAATTGAGCAGCGTGTTTGTGTCTGCATACTGGTCAGGCGACTGCGCATTCATAATAACCACGCACAGCGTCAGGCCATCCTTCTCCGCATAAGTGACAAGCGTGCTGTTAGCCACTGAAGTGTAGCCGGTCTTGCCGCCGGTACAATCATGATTTACAAACTGTGAATACGATTTAAATGGATGCAGCATCGCATGATGATTGTACAGCGGGGTATCCTCGGTATGCTTGTTTGTAGGTGGTATGATATAGGTCTTTGTGCCTGTAATCTTTCGAAACTCGTCATTTCTGTATGCTGCACACGAGATAAGCCCCATATCGTATGCGCTTGTCCAGTGATTTTCATCGGGCAGACCATTTGCATTGTTGAAATGTGTATCTGTACAGCCTAATTCTTTGGCTTCCTTGTTCATCAGATCAATAAATGTGCTGTAATCTCCCCCAAGCTTTTTGCCTGTATGCTCTGCTGCAGCATATGCGCACTCGTTTGCCGACTCAAGCATAACTCCATATAGTGTCTGCTCCATGGTCATCTCCTCGCCCACATCCCTCTTGATGCTCGACGAACCATCACTGCTCTCCTTCACCGCCTCTTTTGAGAATGTAACCTTCTCATCCATCTTGCAGTTGAGTATAGCCAGATATGTGGTGAGGATCTTTGTGATACTTGCAGGATAATGCTTTTCGTGTGAATTTTTCTCATATAGCACCGTACCTGTATTGACCTCCATCACCACGGCGCACGGTGAATTTATCTGCGGTCCCTCCGGCCAGTACGTGTCATCACCATCCGCAAATGCCATAAGCGGTCTCGCACAAAGCGTAGTGACTATAGCAAACACTGCCATTATTAGTATTCCTGATTTTTTTAAATTTATAATTTTATGCTTCATATCTGTTCCTATTAATTCTAAAATTGAGTAGTTGTTCAGTACTATAACCAAAAATGTACTATTTCTAATTATAATGTATGAAAAACATGTTATCAAGGGCATGTGCATCGTATTTTTCCATTTTATTTTGACACCCACACAATTGTAGGGTATTATCTATATGAAATTTTACGTTTTTATAAGGAGATTTACATGAGACTTAGAAATATCCCAGGCGCCGGTGAAGTCATCGACAACAGCCCTTATTGCATAAAGGAGCCTGTTGAATTAAAAGGAAAATGGCATGATTTTTTAGGAAACAATAATCCGATTCATATAGAGGTTGGTATGGGAAAGGGCAGATTTCTGATGGATCTGGCACGGCTTCATCCCGAGATTAACTATATAGGTATCGAACGATATACCAGTGTGCTTCTTCGTGCTGTACAAAAAATGCAGGAGGATAAGCTGCCAAATGTGCACTTTTTGTGCATTGATGCCGCAACTCTTCCGGATATTTTTGACCGTAATGAGGTTGACCGCATTTACCTGAACTTTTCCGATCCATGGCCGAAGGACAGGCACGCAAGAAGGCGCCTCACCTCAAGCGAATTTCTTGCCAGATATGATTTGTTTCTCGCACCTGACGGACGCATAGAGTTCAAGACTGACAACCAGGACCTCTTCACCTTCTCTCTGGAAGAGATTGAAAGCTCTGATAAATGGCACCTCGACGCCAGTACACGCGACCTGCATCATGATGCTGCAATGAATGAGGGCAACATCATGACCGAGTACGAGGAGAAATTCTCTGCTGTCGGAAACCCTATCTGCAAGCTGATTGCTTCAAGATAATGCGACATATCTGTCGTTAATCGCATGATTTATATAGTCAAACATGACCCAGCTTTTATGACATTCTTCAGATTTTTCTGAGGAACTGTCATATTCGTCTCTGGCATCGTTGAAATATCTCTGCGCTTCCTTATCTCTTCCCATCTTGCTATAGCTTGAACCGATATTGCTGTAAACCATAGCCTTAAGATCTCTCGAGCGGATAATTTCTGCCGTGGCAAGGCTCTCCAGATAACATTCAAAGGCTTTTGACTCATCGTTCTCAAGCTCATATACCAATCCCAGGATATTGAGATACTCTGCATATTTTTCCACGTGACCGGTGCTCTTCAAGCGCGCAAGCGCTTTCTTTATGCGTACAACCGCACTGTCATAGTCCTTCTTTACCACGTCATCTACTGCAATTATCATTTCGTTATCCGCTATATTGTCTGTTGAATATTTGTCTACCGCATTCATCATATTTTACTCCGACCAAAGCATATTCCCAAATGTTACTTTTTTCCTATTCAACAGTATAAACTTATTATTTCAAAATTTCAATATTAATTTCACTTTTTATGGGACTATCAGACTACCCAAAAATTATGCAATAAAAAAGCACCAACCCTATGGCTCATACGTCCATAAAACCGGTACCTTTGAGTGCGCCTCCAGGGGCTCGAACCCTGCACACCCTGATTAAGAGTCAGGTGCTCTACCAAATGAGCTAGAAGCGCGTTTATTAATTTGTTTGCGTTTTCCTTAACGCGAAATTTATTATATAGTATAGTTTATAGAAATGCAACACTTTTTTTTAATTTTTTTAAATTTTTTTTAGATTTTTTGTAAAACAGTTGATTTTACCCCGTTTTAAGCTATATTATTTTCTATATACAGAGACTTTTTATTCCAGATTTCCCATCCAAAGTCTCTCAGAAAGGATTTACTGATAATGAAAGTAGAAGAAAGATTATTAAAATATGTGGGCTATCACACCACATCTGATGAAGCAAGTGATAAAATACCAAGCAGTGACAGGGAATTTGCACTCGCAAGAGAGCTTGAGTCAGAGCTTAAGGAGCTTGGCTTATCCAAGGTTGTGCTCACTGACCATTGTTACGTGTATGGTCTGCTGCCTGCCACTGCCGGCATGGAACACAAAAAAGCGGTCGGATTTATTGCACATATGGATACTGCTCCTGATTTTTCCGGGGAAAATGTCAAGCCACAGCTGCTGCGTCACTATGACGGAAGCGATGTGTTGCTTAGAGGCAGTGGCGAATACCTGAGAGTAAGCGATTTTCCTGAGCTTAAAGCCCTCACCGGACGCACTCTCATTACCACAGATGGCACTACCCTGCTTGGTGCCGATGACAAGGCCGGTGTGGCTGAGATTATGACCGCCTTAGAGCAGATTATCGCAGAGGGCACTCCTCACGGCGATATCTGGGTTGGATTTACCCCTGATGAAGAGGTCGGAAAGGGTGCGGATTTGTTTGATCTGGACTATTTCGAGGCAGATTTTGCCTACACCGTGGACGGTGATTACGAGGGCGAGGTGGCCTATGAAAACTTTAATGCCGCAAGCGCTGAATTTACCATAAAGGGCGTCAACGTGCATCCGGGCGAAGCAAAGGACATTATGGTCAATGCTGCTTTGGTTGGCTGCGAGATTGCCGCAGCGCTGCCTGCAAACGAGACTCCTGCCACAACTGAGGGCAGAGAGGGCTTTTACCATCTGTGTGATATGAGCGGTGATGTAGCATCAGCCCATCTGTCATATATTGTGCGCGACCACGACAAGGCTCTTTTTGCTAAAAGACTTGATACTCTCCGCTCTCTTGAGATAGAGATGAACAAAAAATATGGTGAGGGCACTGTTTCTTTGACTATCACCCACTCCTACGAGAATATGCTTTCAATCATAATGGACAACATGTACATTATCGACCTGGCTAAGGCTGCTATAGAGGAAAACGGTCTAGAGCCGCTATCACGCCCGGTTCGCGGCGGTACAGACGGCGCACGTTTATCCTTCATGGGACTTCCTTGTCCAAACCTCGGTACCGGCGGCTACGGCTTCCACGGCCCATTTGAGCACATATCAGTGGAGGGCATGGAGACTGCGGTTAATATAATCAAATCAATTGTGAAGCATGTGCTGATGCTTGCTGACGCATGATTTCGCTGCCGGTCAATTACTGTTCACAACTAACAGTGTGACCAGCCACGGCCACGTTACGGTTCACTACTAACAGTGTAACCAGTAATCCGACTGCGCTTTAGTGTAAACAATAGCTGATTTGTGTATTGACTTATCTGACAATTCTGCTATAATGATGGCAGCCAATTGTTTTTCGTTTATTTTCGAACAAATAATTACAGCTTTTTTTGAAACTGACAGATGTTTCAGAAGGGAGACCATATGGTAGTACTTGCAGCACTTATCATTTTTGCAGTTGTTGGTGGAATATTTGTAAATTATCTTCGCAGAAATCAGAATGATATCGGCGGAGGAATGGGAAAGGATTACATGAAAGAGCATTGGGGAATCGATGACGACAAGTAATCAAAAATACCGGGCAACACATTTTGTGTCCCGGTATTTTTTATACAACCATCGTAACTATTCAGAACCACTGAGAACAAAAAAGCTGATGCGTCATCAGAAAAGCCTGACTTTGCTATCGTGAATTTGCAGGCTCCATGTTCACAGAGCGGCCCTTTATCTTCGCATTCTTCATGGCATTAAGCACTTCCTTGCCATACTCAGCCGGCACCTCAACAAATGTATACTTGTCGTACATGTCGATTGCACCGACAAGCCTGCCAGGCATGCCTGACTCACCTGCGATGGCACCTAAAATGTCGCCCGGCTTTATCTTGTCCTTCTTTCCTACGTTGATAAACAGACGTACCATGCCATCCTCTGCTCCTGTATTGTGGAAATCATAGTCGTCCTTTGATTCAGCTGTGGATATCTCTGAAGCACCCATAGCTTGGTATAAAAATGCCGCCGCTATATCCATTGCCGCGTAATCTGACTCATTTATCTGATTCTCTATAATATCAATAACACTTGTGAGATTTTCCTCATCTATAATGGTGGAAATCTGGTCCATAATCTTTTCTGCCCTGATTTTGGCAACATCATCAGATGATGGAATTGGCTGCGCATAGATTTTTGTCTTGCAGTAGCGCTGTATGTCCTTGAGCTTATATACCTCCTTGCCCTTTACAAAGGAGAATGCCTTTCCACAGCGGCCTGCTCTTCCTGTACGACCGATTCTATGTACATAATACTCGTCATCCTGAGGCAGATCATAATTGAAAACAGCCTCCACATCATCCACATCAATTCCGCGCGCTGCGACATCAGTGGCAATAAGAATATCTGTCTTTCCGTTTCTGAAGTTCTTCATGACACGATCTCTCTGCACCTGCTTCATATCGCCATGAAGTCCCTCTGCACTGTAGCCGCGTCCGCAAAGCTCATATGCCAGCTCGTCGACCATCTTCTTGGTGTTGCAGAATACAAGTGAGAGCTTTGGATTATAGTAATCCAGCAGTCTTGTGAGTACATCTATCTTGTCCTTGCGCTTCACATCATAGTAATACTGGTCGATATTTGCGACTGTCAGCTCTTTTTTCACAATCTTGATATTGATAGCATCATGCTGATATTTTCTTGTAATTTCCAAAATAGGCTTTGGCATTGTTGCCGAGAAGAGTACTGTCTGATGCTCCTGTGGCAGGTATTCAAGCACTGTCTCGATGTCCTCCCTAAAGCCCATGTTGAGCATCTCGTCTGCCTCGTCGAGCACTATTGTCTTTACATGGTCAGGCCTGATTGTCTTTCTCCTGAGATGGTCCATAAGACGCCCCGGGGTTCCGATAATAATCTGCACACCGCCCTTAAGTGCCTTAATCTGGCGGCTGATATCCTGTCCTCCGTATACCGGAAGTACCTTCACACCATGCATATATTTTGCAAGCTTCCTGATTTCATCTGCCACCTGGATGGCAAGCTCCCTTGTAGGAGAGAGGATGATAACCTGTGTCTTGTGACTTGATGCATCAACGCTCTCAAGCACCGGAATACCAAAGGCTGCTGTCTTTCCTGTTCCGGTCTGCGCCTGTCCGATTACATCCCTGCCCGAAAGCACTGCCGGGATTCCCTGAGCCTGTATTGGAGTTGCCTCCTCAAAGCCCATATCCTTGATGCCTCGCAAAATCTTAGGGTTTAGTTCTAATTCGTCAAATCTGATTGTTTCCATATATTTTTTATATTTCCTTTCAAAAAAATAAAGTGTGCATATTTTTATAACATGCACACTTTAACATATTTGTGAGATAATTACAAAATATTATTTCTTCATTTTTTACGAAATATGCAATACCGCATATTTCTTTACTGAATAGTTACCAAAATACTACATACTGCTAAATAAAGCTGCTATCTCATCCGGTGTCAGATTACGATTTGTGTTATTCAAATCTACAACCGGAGACTTTGCCGGTTCCGGTTCACTTACAGGTTCCGCTTCACTTACAGGCTCTGGCTCTGATTCAGGTTCTGTCGCACCTGCGTTTGCACTTGCAAAAAGTGCTGCTATTTCATCTGCACTCAGCTGACGGTTCGGGTCGCTGTTTGTCGTATCTGCAACAGGGCTTGGCTCTACTACCGGTTCCGGTTCAGGTGTCTGTGGTGCCTCTGTGACAGGTTCCGTAATCACTTCCTCTGCCGGCTCTGATTCAGGTTCTGTCGCACTTGCGTTTGCACTTGCAAAAAGTGCTGCTATCTCATCTGCACTCAGCTGGCGGTTCGGATCGCTGTTTGTCGTATCTGCAACAGCTTCTTCTGCAACAGGGCTTGGCTCTACTACCGGTTCCGGTTCAGGTACATGTGGTATCTCAACTACAGGCTCCGGCTCATTTACCGGAATAGGCTCAGGTATCTGTTCTGACTCATTCGCTTGTACAGGTTCCGGTTCAGGTATCGCCTCCATGGCCGATGCTGATTGTGGTGCGTCGGTCGTTTGCTTAGGCATCTCAACATTTGCTGTAAACTGAATAGGATTTGCTGTGATTGCCTGACTCAGACGGATTTCCATATCCTTTATGCTGTCAGACAGAACCTGCTGCTTTTCCATAATGTCCTTGAGGTTATCATAAATCACATTTTTCTGGCTCTCAATAATGAAATCATTGCTCTCCTTGAGCTTATTCTCAAGATGTTCAAACGTCTCCATAAGCTGTTCATTGGAGTTCATAATCGCATCAGCATTTTCCTTATTCCTGTTGATGACAACCTTTGCGATTCCCTTCTGTGCATTGATGATATCCTCAGTCGGAATCTTTGACTCCTTCTGCAGTATCTCAATCTTTTCCTCTATCTCATCAAAGTACTTCCTGAGCATGAGATAAGATGCCTTTTCAGACTTGAAAATACTGTCATACTGTTCCTCCCTCCTGTCCTCCTTTAGAGCACTCAGTGAGAAAAATCCGCTTATCACTCCCCACAGGCAAATCATAAAGATAACTGTGATTGCTGCAATGAGCATGTATTCCTTTGGATAATTAATTATCGCATAAAAATCCGCTAAAATAACAAGCGTGGAAATAAGAATTAGAAATATAACCTGTATTTTTGCCTTTTTTTGCTTTTTATCCTGCATATACTTCCCCTTCCCGGGGCCTGACGCTATCCGCGACAGCCGTACCGCGTGATGGCTGTGGATAATACAAGTCCCCGTACATTTATCCTAATGTACCTATTATAGCGTTTATTTGCTGTAATGTCGATTGTTTTTAATGATTTTTCAGACATTTTCCAAGTATCCATGTTTTCCGAATAGCGTACGTATATACCGATGTTAGTGTATTTTTTCATTACTCCCCCGATAATTGTAAACCTTTATTGCAGTTACGGTTGACAATTGACATCTTTTCATGTTAATGTGTTAACCGTACAAAAATTACTATGAAATTTACAAAAAGGAGATTTTATCATGAACCAGACAGAAACTATAGACTACAAGCATGGAACGACCTATGCCATAACGGTAACAGCACTCATGACAGCTGTCACATGTATTCTTGCACCATTATCTATCCCGATTGGTCCGGTACCGATTTCACTGACAAACCTGGCCATATATATTTCATTATATCTGCTCGGATGGAAACGCGGAACTATAAGCTACCTGATTTACCTGCTTATCGGACTTGTCGGAATCCCTGTATTTTCAGGCTTCACCGGTGGCCCAGCTAAGCTTGCCGGCCCTACTGGCGGATACATCATCGGTTTTATTGCCATGGCAATCATTGCCGGACTTGTAATCGATAATTTCCACCAGCCTTGGCTCCAGCTCCTTGGTATGATTGTCGGAACTATCATATGCTATGTGCTCGGTACAGCATGGTTCTGCTTTGAGGCAAAAAGCACAGTCAGCGGTGCGCTCTCAATATGTGTGCTCCCATTTATCCCGGGCGACCTGATAAAAATGATAATTGCCATGCTTATCGGACCGGCTATTAAAAAAAGACTTCGCTAAATATCAACTCCAAGCTTTCTAAGCTCCTGATACAGGCGCGCTACCGGAAGCCCTACCACATTATTGTAATCACCATGTATTCCCTTAATGTGGATGGCAAAGCGCCCCTGTATCCCGTAGCTTCCTGCTTTATCCATCGGATCCCCGCTTGAAATATAGCGGTCAATTTCCTCTTCCGTCAGTGTATACATGCTGACATCCGTCTTCTCATAAAAGCAGTGTTCTCCGGTTCTTCCGGCTTTGTCAATAAACACAAACGTTACCCCTGTATAGACACTGTGCGTTTTTCCCGAAAGCATCGAAAGCATACGCCTGGCATCTTCTTCGTCCTTCGGCTTTCCAAGAATCCGATTCTCATAAGCCACTACCGTATCCGCTCCGATTACAAGAATATCCTGCGGTGTCACAAGCTCTGCATGCTGTTCATTGTAGGTAAGCACACCTGACGCTACCTCCTCTGCCTTTTGGCGGGATAGCTCCATGACAACCGCAGATGGCTCCTCCTCTGTGATTATCTCTTCTCCCTTTGCAGGACAGACAACAAACTCTGCCCCAATCTGCTCTAACAATTCCTTTCGGCGCGGTGATGCCGACGCCAATATTATCTGACTCATATTTGTTTTAACCTTTTCCTTCACTTTGGATTTTGTGGCTGTTTCATCTGAAGAATACAATTCCTTATGACTGATTACACGTTTCCACTTGTATTATACAGCTTCCTCTTTCACCGGCTCTTTCACTGACATAAATCTATAAAATACAGCACAAAATACCAACGCAAACACGACTCCAAACACATTCTGAATCACCCTGAGGCTGACTGCGCCCTTTAACCCATAGCTCTCTGCAGCTATAGCCAGAGCACCAAATGTATTAAAAACAGCCTGCCAGCCGTATTGTGCCGATAATCCCACGCCGATTCCGCCTATGATTCCTATGTACGCATAGATTGATGGCGGAAGCAGGAAGTATAATGCCGTGAAGCATATAACACCTGCGATATTGCCGACAATCCTCTTTTTGACCCTGTACTGCATATCCTCCATAAACGGCAGGATGGCAGACATGGCTGCAATCCCCGCCCACATTGCACGCGGCATATTGCAAAGCTGTGCAATACACAGAACCAACGGTACACATAGTATCTGGCACAGCTGCCATTTTGTTCGTGATGAAGAAAGGTCAAACTCCTGAATTACGGCTTTCATATTTCTTTTATAGACTCTGTTTTTATGATTTCTGTAAAATACCAGGCATGTGAGGACAGCGCCTGCAGCCATCCCTGCTATTCGAAGCATATAGCTTTTTCCTGTCACATCATATCCATATAACAATAAATAACCGAGAACCAGTGTGGATTGATTAAACATAAATGGATTATGGCATCCGAACATAATCAGCACTGCAAGAGCCGCAATGTTTATAAGCAGCGCCGGAAGCGCTGAAACCTGATTTGCCAGGTGCGGGCATACTGTCATAATTACAAAGAAAAATGCCAAAAGCCATGTAGAATGTCGGGTATGGATTCCCAGATCAGCGTTGCGAAATACCATAACGCATAATAAAACCACTACTCCAACAATACTGTTATCCTTTCCCAATATGATGCTTGAGGCAGTGACAAAGGCAAAGCAAAATACCATTGTGATAGCTATCTTCACCATATATACAAACGTATGGTATAGTTTTTCTTTCATTGTTTTACTGTTTTTCAACAGGCTTTTGGAGCCTGCCTGATTTAACTGTAGTTCCTGATAAAATGTCATGTAAATTCTCCTATCTTTTATCTTATTATTTTATTGTTGTAACTATCATGTTCTGAATAGCTACTCATTATAATTCTTTATAGGCAGTTGTACTACAAATCTGCATCCACCATATTCCCGGTTTTCAGCTTTGATTGTTCCACCGGCGATGTCTACAATTCTTTTCACAAGTGCCAGACCAAGGCCGTTTCCCTCGGCTTTATGGGAACCATCCACCTGATAAAACTTATCAAATATTCTGGATTTTACATCATCCTCTATTCCTGGTCCTTCATCTTCCAGAATGAACTTAACAGAATCCTGTTCTTGTTTCAGAAACATCGTAATTGTCCCCTTTGAAGGGCTGAACTTAATCGCATTATCCAAAAGATTTATCCAGATATGCATAAAAAGTCCTTCATTCCCAGTATATTTAACTTCCTCCAATTCTACCTGAAAACCAATTTCTTTTTCTGTCCATTTTGTTTCCAATGAAAGAAATGCCTGGCGGATCTGTTCATCCAGACGATATTCTGTTTTTTTCATTGGTATATTCTGATTCTCTAACTTGGATAACAGCAAAATATTTCCAACCAATCCGGAAAGCCTTTGGGTATTAAACAGGATTTTTTCTACATATTCCTCTTGCTCCTGAGACAGTTCTTCTCCCTGAAGAAGCATTGTATACCCTTCAATGGCATTAATCGGGGTCTTAAACTCATGAGAAACATTAGATACAAAATCCATCTGCAGCACCTCTGTTGCACGAAGTTCTTTTGTCATAACGTTAAAACTTTGATAAGATTCTCCAACTTCTGCTATACGGCTGTTCGTTTCCAAATGCTGTTCAAAATCTCCCCGAGAAACTTCCTTCATTGCTTTACTAAGTCTGGTAATTGGTTCCAGTAACTTTGCATTAATAAAGGAAGTGATCAGCCCTGCAATCAATGTATTGAAAATCAAAAGCCAGCCAAGCACAGGTATGCTGCCCGGCAGATTAAAAAAATGATTCAAAAAAGCAAATAATAAAGCAGATATGACTGTTGAAAATACAAGTGCCAGCCAGATTGCACCGGTCAGACAGGATCGGATCCGCAATCCTTTTTCTTTCTTTTGTTCCATTATTTTTTCACCACCTTGTATCCAATTCCACGCATTGTTACGATTTCAAAATCAGGGTTATCTTTAAAACGCTCTCTGATTCTTCCTATATGTACCTCTATCGTATGTGGGTCTGCGTCTGTATCATATCCCCATACCTCATCCATTAGCTGCTGCTTCGTAAATGTCCTGCCCGGTGAAGCTGCCAGCTTATATAAAAGCAGGAATTCCTTTTTGGGCAGGACGAGAGTTTCATCACCGGTCACAACTGTCATTGCATCATAATCAAACTCGGTTGAGCCAATCACAATTTTGTGTTCGTTCAGTATCTGTGCACGACGAAGCAGTGCCCCTACCCTTAAAACCATTTCATTGACATTTACAGGTTTTACCATATAGTCGTCACTTCCCGAAAGAAAGCCCTGACGCATATCATCGAAGCTGCTTTTTGCAGTAATCATAAGCACCGGTATCTGATATCCCGCCGAACGAAGCTCCGACACAAGTTCATATCCATCCATAACCGGCATCATTATATCGGAAATGATTAAATCAATATACTCTCTGTCCAATACCTCCAGTGCCTGTGCTCCATCCGACGCACTTTTGACCTGATATCCGCTCTTTTCAAGCACCTTTTGAAATAACAGACTTAATTCCTTATCATCTTCTACAATTAATATCTTAAACACGCTTTATATTCTCCTTTAATCAAAACAAATCCCTTGCCCATCCAAGCAGATGCTGTACTAGAAACACCTTTCTTTTATGTTTTTCTGTTAATTCAATCGGCTTTACATGATATGGATCATAATATGTTCCGTCGTCTAATACCTGTCTGGACACGCTCTCATACTCCATCATGCCATCCTCCAGCTGTTTATTAATCTCTTTACTGCGTATTACAAGCATCAGCTCTGTATCCAGATAAGTACTTCTCATGTCCATATTGAATGAACCTATTACTGACAGATCATCGTCAATCAGAATACTTTTTCCATGATACGAATAACCGCCTTCATATTCCCAGATATCAATTCCTGTTTCTAAAATTCTGTTTCTATTTTTGGCATAATCAGCAGCTCCAAATGGATTTCCGTTATTTGCAACAGAATTTGTCATAATAGAAAAGTCCGAAACCTTCTGTGCAATTTCCTCCCATGTATTATACATCATATCATTGCAAATAATATATGGTGTATGAATTTTTACGCGTTCCTTTGCATTTTTCATTAATTCTCCCAGCTGATACCATACCACCGGTTCCTTAGCCCCGGTGTGGATTGGGTTTGATAACAATGTAATCTTTTCTGTTTCAAAGGTTTCATCCGCATAATCTGTATCACAAATTTTTTCCTTATTAACTTCAAAATATTGCTGATACCCTTCCTGCAGCTCTAAAACTGCTTTCTTTACAGGTTGTCTGTCTGCTAATTTTTTACTGTTATGAAAATACCGACAGTCCTCCTGTTCCCATATTGTTTCAAAATAATCCAATAACTGATTGACCGAATTATCTTTCTGTGGCTCATCGCAGACAACTAACACATCCCGGTCAAAATTTTTATGCCCCGGAAAATCACCCAAAAAATAATTATATGTGTTTCTTCCGCCAAGAATATATATTTTACCATCTGCAATTAGATATTTATCATGCATTCTTCCCATTGTCTTCCATGGCTTAAGCGGATTTGCTTTATTGTACAGCTTAATCTCAACATTCTCATGCGAAGATAATCCATAAAAATATGGATTACCCTCCATATCAATCCAGCTCTCCATTCCATCTACCAATATACGAACATGTACTCCTCTGTCTGCTGCATCATGCAGTGCTCCTAAAATCAATTTTCCGCTTTCGTCTGATTTAAATGCAAATGTAGAAAGAATTATTTCATCCTTTGCATTTTGGATTAACCTCACTCTTTCTAAAAGAGCCTTCGTATTTTCTTCAATGATTACTGCCTTTTCCGTATTCTCTCTCCCCGCCACACTCATATTATTTTGTGTTTCCTTTATAGTAACATCAGTCACCTCCGGCTGTTTTTTATATGTGATGCAGATTCCGATTAACTCATAAAAAGCCACACATAAAAAAACTGTCAGTATAACCAAAATAATTTTACATATTTTATGCCTTTTCATTGTACATCACCTGATTCCTTGTATTTTATACTCATACAATACAATGTTAATCTCAATTTTACCTCAACAGAATTGATTTTATGCAAAAACTACTTTCCTTATACCAAAAGAAGACGGGCAAAACCCCGTCTTCCTATAGATAATCCATATAAATTTTTAAAGCACAATTACGGCAGCATCAAGCCCGTCTACTTTTCCGTCAAATGCGCTATCTGTCAGCAGATTATATTTCTCGGCATACTCATTAAATTCCTTTACACTGCTGCCGCAATTGAAAAGCATTGCGATTGTCTCCTCGCCGTTTTTTCTGATCATAACAATCGTATCATCATCGTCATTTGTGATTGTCTCAATCATTTCGCCCTCTACGATGCATGCATGTGCTTTTCTAATCTGCATGAGCTTCTTATACCAATTATACATTTCCTTGTCCTGGTATTCCTCATCCCAGTACATGCCTCGTCTGCAGTCCGGATCATTTGCTCCCGGCATTGCATACTCATCACCATAGTAGACCATAGGCATTCCCGGCAGTAGCAGCTGAAAGGCTGCTGCAAGATGCTGCTTTTTCTTATTATCATGGCACAGATGTAAAAATCTTGCTGTATCATGGCTGTCAATCAGGTTCCACATCAGCGGATAGCACTTTTTGTTTAAGCGCCCCTTCAGATATCCCAGATTTTGTACAAACTGGCTGACATTAATCTTTTCGTCTGCAAGCAGGTCTATCAGATTCAGGTAGAATGGATAATTCATGACAGTATCCCACTCATCTCCCTCGAGGAAGTCTCCTGCATAGTGCCATATCTCACCAATTATCAGCATATCCTTCTTTACTGCCTTGATTGCCTTTCTGAAATTCTTCCAGAAGAAATGACTGATTTCATCTCCTACATCCATTCTCCATCCGTCAATATCACATTCCTTAATCCAGTAGCAGGCAACATCCGTGATGTATTTTTCAACCTCAGGATTTTTCAGATTAAGCTTTGGCATTCCACCGTAATAGCCGAAGCATTTGAAGTTTGGAATTTCTCCCCATTCACCCCTAGGCGGCAGCTCGTCGATAAAATACCAGTCGAGATATTTTGACTTTTCGCCCTTTTCAAGTATATCCTGAAATGCAAAAAATTCTCTTCCTGAGTGGTTGTATACCGCATCCAGCACTACCTTCATGCCACGCTCGTGAGATTTTTGTACGAGCTCCTTTAAATCCTCTGTTGTTCCAAATGATGGGTCAACCTGATAATAATCAATGGTATCATACTTATGGCACGAATTTGATTTAAAGATTGGTGTCAGATACACCACATCGATTCCCAAATCTTTAATATAATCCAGATGCTCTATGATTCCTCTGAGATTGCCATGCAGATCATCCATAGGCGTAATCGGAGCCTTATACCACAGCTTTTTGTCTACCGGCTGTGTTGCGGCAAAGCGCGATGGGAAAATCTGATACACTACCTTGTTTGCTGCCCACTGTGGCACCTCAAACATCTCTTCCTCCCTGAGGTTCTGCGGGCAGTCAAACATTCTGTCCCTGTTTGTAATGCACTCCTTGTCGAACTCATAATTGCCGTAATATACCTTTTCACCCTGCATGTCTGTAAATTCAAAAAAGTATCTCAGACATATCAGATTCATCCGAAGCTGAGCTTCATAATAATCGTGAAACTGTGAGGTTGCTACCTTCTTCATAGGAAGAGTCATTCGCGTATCCTTGCGCTCCATAGGTATATACTTGTCCTCATAGTGAAGGATTACCTCCTTCATATCATCCTTTTTTACCTGCACGCGTATCACAAACAAATCCTTATCTATCGCATAGCAGAATCTTTTATCCATGTCATGAAAAATTGCTGAGTATTCCATAAAATGCCCCTTTACTTACGTATTTCGTTATTTTGTATTTTAACGCACTATCTCAAACAATTCTATCATTATATCCATGACATTTTTACACTATTTCTACTTTATGCATGATTTTAGATTAATAACATTTTATTTTTTTGACTTTATTCTCCAAAACACTGCGTTCATTATATCACTGCACACTCAGATAGCTTGTCACACAGTAAAGTGTCTGTCCATTATATTCCACGCGTGACCAGCCAAACTCCTCATTGATTCCGGTTCTGGTGACTGTTTCACCATTTTTTATAGTTGCGATAACTGTAGCATCCGGATTTGTGACACTTGGAAGTGCACGCAGATTAACCTCTATCTTTGCAGTGACAGTATCATTACAATCCTTGAATTTTGTCTTCAGTCCGTCTCCGCTGCCACTTCCGTCCTGTCCGGGAACTACATAGTTCATATCTGTTGTGAGGTAGCTTGAAATGGCATAATACGTCTGTCCGTTATATTCGATACGTGACCATCCACTGTCACTGACCCCTGTTCTTGCTGCCGTATCACCGTTATTGAGCGTTGCCTTAATTGTGCTGTCATTGCCCTGACTTGGAATATCCCTCAGGTTGACGCTCTCCTTGGCAGTTACGGTCTCATTTACATCCGAAAACTTCATATTTGCTTCCGGGTCAGCTGTTGCATTGTCAGCTGCATCACCATTTTTTGCAGACTCTGTCTCATCAAATCCAAAGTATGCCACATTCAAATCTACCGGCTTATCAATTCCTGACACCTTTCCCTTATTGGTATACTGCCACATGGCATGTGTGCCCTCATATGATGACTTCGGTGTTTCCGGGTAAGCTGTATCCGGATATTGTGACACCCATATTTTGTAGCTGCTCTCAAGCGCTTTAGTATCCCACTGGCTGTTTTCCGACAACTCATTCATGGCAGCGTAAAACATAGGCGTGTATCCTTTTTTATATATTTCCTGCAAAAATGCCTCAGCTACTTTGGTACGGGCCTCTGATGACATGCCATACTGTCTGCTTGCTGAGTCTGTGAAGCCCTCGCAGTCAAATGCCACCGGATATGTAATCTGATATTTTGAGATGTAGTCTGCAACCCAGTCTGCCTCCTCAATGGCTTCTGTTTCATTTACTGCTGATGAGAAAAAATATACTCCAACCTTTATGCCATTTTTCTGCGCCTCCTGCATGTTGTATATTGCATTTGTATCAACACACATCTCGCCTATTTTCTGGGTTCTGTAGCCCACACGTATCATTGCAAAATCAATTCCGCCTGCGGCAACCTTGTCCCACTTTATAGTGCCCTGATATTTAGATACATCAATTCCGAAGGTCAGGTTACTGTTTTCCGCAACAGAGCTTGCAGACAGTATCTGTGTCTCATCCGCAGAAGCCCCATCATCAGATGTCACACTCATTGAGCCGGCATTGTCTCCTGTATGCTGCGGGTCGTCCTTGTCTGAACTATCCTCTGTGGCTGTTTCCGTCATCTGTGACGAGCCTTTAGCCTCGTTTTTTGCTGATTTAATCACAAAAAATGTGGCAACTGCAGCCAGTGCAGCTACTATCGCAACAATTATAAATATTGCTATTATCTTTCTTTTATCGTTCATAGATTTTCCTCTTCATCAATGTATATAACCATGTATAAGCAACCTGTTTTTATGCAACAAAATATATCATATAATCCGGTATTTTTCAAATATTTCTCCCTTTTCATAACTTTTCAAAATCCTTTTTCAGAGAAAAAAATCCGCTATACACCTATCGTATAGCGGATTAAAAAAACATTATTCAATTTTCATATTATTTATTGCGTTAAGCTATTGTGCCATTTGCAATGTCGTTCTTTGCCAATAAATATGTAATAGCCGGCATAAGAATGGCTGAAATAATTGCTTTGACAATATTACCAACACCAAGCTGTGCTGTAATGGCATATGTAACCATATTTACTATGAATACCAGGGCTGCAAGTGCAAAAATAAGCACCAAACCAATCTTTTTGTGTGCGAAAAGCAAAATACCGATAGAAACAGTTATGATAATCTGTAGTATAACGCTAATGAAACACAGTACGACATATATCGCACCTAATCCTAAGGTAGCTCCTACGACTGAAGCGCCCAGCGCAACGACAAGCCCGCCAATTGTTGCAAGAATATTCAGCACGAAAATAATCCATAACCATACGTTTAAACCTGTTGAAAGCTTATTGTTTTCCATAATTATCCTCCTTTAGTAATCCCAATTTTTTTCAACATATTCATTATAATTTACCGGAAAAAATATTTCAATAGTCAAAATGCCTCATTTTGAACTCATCCCGACCTACAAAAAATTGTCATTGATTTAAATGACAGATGCATTTACAATATAGCTATTATGAAAAAATTATTTGTAAAATATGTCTCACAAAACATACTCGGCATGGTGGGTATGTCATTATATATACTTGCCGACACCTTCTTTATATCAAAGGCGGTCGGCTCAAACGGTATCACCGCGCTCAATCTGGTGCTGCCTGTATACAATTTGATTTTTGCCATAGGCGCAATGATCGGAGTCGGCTCCGCCATCAGATACGTCGTAGAGAAAAATAAGGGCGATACATCCAGCGAGAGCTACTTTTTTCATGCCCTGCTGTGGTGTATTATAATAAGCGTTATATTCATATTGATTGGTATTTTCATCCCGGACAGGCTCGTAGGGCTGCTAGGCGGAGATTCGGCAATTATAAATACCGGTAAAAACTATACACGTATTTTCATGCTTTTTACACCGTTTTTCATGTGCAACTATGTGTGCAACGCTTTCGTAAGAAATGATGGCGCACCATCCATTGCCATGTGCGCCACACTTTTCAGCAGCCTTTTTAATATTGTTTTTGATTACATACTCATGTTCCCGCTTGGACTTGGTATGGAGGGAGCAGCTTTAGCTACCGCTATTTCACCGATTATAGGCATCCTGATATGCTGTATTCATTTCTGCTCAGACAAATGCTCCGTAAAGCTTAAGCCGACGGTTCCATCTGTCAAGAGACTCTTTTACTCCTGCCAGGTTGGTGTTTCTTCCTTTGTTGCTGAGATATCATCAGGTGTCATAACTATTGTCTTCAATATGATTATCCTGAGGCTTGCAGGAAATATCGGCGTGGCAGCATACGGTGTGGTTGCCAATACATCACTGGTCGCTGTAGCTTTGTTCAACGGAATAGCACAGGGTTCACAGCCTCTTATCAGCGACTATTACGGCAGAGGACTTAGAAAAAATGTAGGCTCGATACTCAGGATGGCTGTCGTTTCGTCTCTCTTAATTGCTGCACTGCTCATTTTGTTCATATGCACCTTTGCACCTTTTGTGACATCTGTTTTCAACAGCGAGCACGATGCCAGGCTTGCTTCGTATGCCGAGAGCGGACTGCGCCTTTACTTTACAGGCTTTATTTTTGCCGGAATCAATATAGTAGGTTCTGCTATCCTAAGTGCCGTTGAGTCCGTAAAATATGCGTTCGCGGCATCTATCATGCGTGGTTTTATCGCTATAAGCATTTTCGCATTCGCACTTTCAGCCGCCTTTGGCATGACAGGTGTTTGGCTTGCTTTTCCGGCAGCTGAATTTGTGACTATGTTTATTATTGTTAAGGGATTAAGGCAGCTTAAGCTGTAGATGAACTATTTTCGTGCATACTTATTTTCCATGTGATATACTTATGATTAAGAAAACCTATCACAATTATGATATATGATGAAAGAGGAGGGCTTGTATATGGCAAAAATAGAGAGAATTATCAATAAAGATTTTGACCAGTTACTTTCCACGATTGAAGACGGAATAATAAATGGCAGTGTGTCAGCATCTCTGGAGGATTCCAGTGACTTTCGAAGCCAAGATGCGCGTTGCAGCGTCAGGGTATTTGAACGCTTCAGCTATACCGGTGGTAACAGGGTAAGTCTCAATGTTACACTTTTTCAAAATGGCGAGGAGCCTGTTCACCTTTCCGCAATTACGGCAGGTGGAAGCCAGGCTGTTTTTTTCAAGCTTAATACTTTTGGGGAAGAGGCATTTCTTGATAAATTGATTGAATTGCTTGATTGAAATAGACAAATTTTTTCAAAAGTATTCTTTATGTTGGAAATCAAACATACAAGTTGTTTTTATAACGCTATTATTCTATCAGAAACATAAAAAAACTACTGATGGAGGAAAAAAATATGTTTTGTTTTCAATGTGAACAAACGGCCGGATGCACCGGCTGTACCGGAAATACAGGTGTCTGCGGAAAAAAGGCAGATACTGCACAGTTACAGGATGAATTGACAGGCGCACTGATTGGTCTGGCGAGAGCTGTCGATGACACATCAGCTGTTTCAAAAAAGACCTGGCAGACCATTATCGAGGGCTTATTTACCACAATTACAAATGTAAGCTTTGATAATGCAGCAATTGAAGATATGATACAAAAGGTCAGAGCAGAAAAAACCTCTCTGGTTGGCGACTGTAATAAATGTCAGTCTCCTTGTGGACGAACTGACGAATATGATATGCAACAGCTATGGAATGCTGATGAAGATATCCGTTCCCTGAAGTCACTTATTCTCTTTGGTATTCGCGGAATGGCTGCATATGCCTATCATGCATATGTCCTGAATTTTGAAGATCCCGAGGTAAATCAGTTTTTCTGTGAAGCCTTGTTCAAGATTGGTTACGCAGAAAGCATGGATGAACTGCTTCCAACAGTTCTCAAGGTAGGTGAAATCAATCTAAAGTGCATGGCACTTCTAGACAAGGCAAATACACAAACCTATGGAACACCGGAGCCAACAGATGTTACGCTTACGGTGGAAAAGGGACCTTTTATCGTAGTAACCGGACACGATTTAAAGGACCTGCAGCTTTTGCTTGAACAGACAGATGGAAAGGGAATCAATATCTACACTCATGGTGAAATGCTCCCTGCCCATGCATATCCACTCTTAAAGAAATTCCCTCACTTGAAAGGAAATTTCGGAACAGCATGGCAGAATCAGCAAAAAGAATTTGATCATATTCCTGCTCCTATTCTCTACACCACAAATTGTCTGATGCCTCCAAAAAGCAGCTACATCGACAGAGTGTTCACAACAGAAGTGGTTGCCTTCCCGGGTACTGTCCATATCGATGAACAGAAGGATTTCACTCCTGTTATTGAAAAAGCACTTGAGCTCGGTGGTTACAAGGAGGATCAGACCTTCACAGGCATAAATGGCGGCACACAGGTAACAACCGGTTTTGGTCATTCAGCAATCCTGTCCCATGCGGATACGGTAATAGAGGCCGTAAAATCAGGAGCTATCCGTCATTTCTTCCTGGTTGCCGGCTGTGATGGTGCCAAACCGGGCAGAAATTACTATACAGAATTTGTAAAACAGACGCCTTCTGACAGTATCGTCCTGACTCTGGCATGTGGAAAATTTCGTTTCAACGATCTAAATCTTGGAGAAATTGGTGGTCTTCCGCGACTGATGGATATGGGACAGTGTAATGACGCTTATGGCGCAATACAGGTTGCAATAGCACTTGCGGATGCATTTGGATGTTCAGTAAACGAGCTTCCGCTTTCCTTTGTACTCTCCTGGTATGAACAGAAAGCAGTCTGCATCCTCTTAACATTGTTACATCTTGGTATAAAAAATATCCGTCTCGGTCCTTCTCTACCGGCGTTCCTTTCTCCTAACATTCTGAACTTTCTTGTAGAAAACTATGGGATTGCACCTATTACCACACCGGAGGAAGACATCAAAGTACTGTTGAAACAATAATATGTATTTTTTCCGATGTTCTAATACACTAATAGGGAACTATAAAAAACACAGGATATAGCGCTTTTGCTGTATCCTGTGTTTTTAAATTAACTTTAAATTAATTTGCAATCATTAGGGTAATCTAAGCTATTTCTCCCCATACATCTCCGGCCGCCTGTCCCTGAACAGTCCCCAGCTCTTTCTCTCACTCTCCAGCTCATCCAAATCAAAACTGTGAAGTATGAAGCCCTCCGTTACTCTGTCCATCTGCTCAACAACCTCTCCGGTCGCATCTGTGATAAACGAAGAACCATAAAATGTCAGTGCAGAGCTCTGGTTTCCGTTTTCTGCACACGGTACAACCTCCTCTGTGCCTATCCTGTTTGCCGCCACTACCGGCATCAGATTGCAGGCTGCATGTCCGGTCATACACCTTCTCCAGTGTGGCATGCTGTCACATTCCAGTATCGGCTCGCTGCCTATGGCTGTAGGGTAAAAAAGTATCTCCGCGCCCTTTAAAGCCATGCCTCTTGCCGTTTCCGGGAACCACTGATCCCAACATATACCGACTCCAATTGTTGCATATCTTGTCTTAAAAGCTTTAAAGCCTGTATTTCCCGGTGTGAAGTAAAACTTCTCCTGATAATAATGATCGTCCGGGATATGTGTCTTTCGGTATATTCCAAGCACCTCTCCATCGGCATCTATCACCGCCACTGAATTGAAGAGCTGTCTGCCCTCTCCAGCCTCATAAAAGCTCACGGGAATCACTACGCCAAGCTCCTTTGCAAGTGCCTTCATGCTCTGCACCGCATCATTTTCAGAAAGCGGCTTTGCATAGTCATAATAATCGTACCGCCTCTCCTGACAGAAATACTGTCTCTCAAAAAGCTCCGAAGGAAGTATTATCTGCGCTCCGGCCCCTGCTGCAGCCCTTATAAGCTTTGCTGCTTTTTCAATATTTTCTTTTACGTCACGGCTGCAGCTCATCTGGATTGCAGCAATTGTAACCTCTCTCATACTATTCACCTTTCTCATCCTGTCGTCTCACAATGGGCTTTTCCCCACCTCTGTGAGACCGGAACCGATTACAACCAATTAAATTACTGTGGTATCTGCTGTGTGATACAGTGTATATTTCCCCCGCCGACAATTATGTCGCGCGCATATATCGGATACACTTTTCTTCCCTCAAAAAGGCTTCCGATTGCCTTAAGCGCAGGCTCATCCATCACATCACCAAACTGAGGAATGAGCACACCGCCGTTTGTGATGTAAAAATTCACATAGCTTGCCGCCAGGCGTTCTCCTGCCTCGCGCTCATCCTCACCCTCCTCAAAGGTGAAGCCCGAAAGCTCATATTCTGTGATACACACCGGCTTCTTTGGAATGTAAACCTTGTGAACCTCAATTTTCCGGCCGCTTGCATCAGTTTCATTTTCCAATATTTCAAGGTCCGCTGAGGACATCTTATACTGTGGGTCATCCATGTCATCAGTCCACGCAAGCACCACATGCCCAGGGCTTGTAAATGCACATACGTTGTCGACATGCTCGTTGGTTTCATCATTGTATATTCCATAAGGAATCCAGATAATTTTTTCAGCACCGAGATAATCCTTTAATTTCTGTTCTATTTCAGACTTCGATAATTCCGGATTTCTGCCCTTGCTTAGCAGACAGCTTTCCGTCACTATCACAGTTTTCTCTCCGTCTGTGTGGATGGCTCCACCCTCTAAGACAAACGGATGCGCATCATACATGTCGTATCCGGCTTTGTTGCAAAATAAAGCCGCTACTCTGTCATCCTTTGTCCAGTCTGCGTACAATCCGTCCACCTTGCCGCCCCAGGCATTAAAACACCAGTCGATTCCTCTGACAGCGCCATCCTCATTTTTCACGAAGGTTGGCCCCACATCTCTGGCCCAGGCATCATCTGACTCCATTTGTATATATTTCACCGGGAAATTTTCCTGATAATTTTTCTGCTTTCTGACAGCTTCCACAACAGACCTTGCATTGTCTATCACATCTGCCTCAGCGAGCACATATACCTGCTCAGACTCTGCTATTGCACATATCACCTCCGCAAAAGCCTCTCTTGCCCGCCTTGCACCGTAAATCCATGAGCCCGGGCGCTTTGGCCAAATGATGATGGTACCCTTGTGGGGAGCATACTCTGCCGGCATATAAAAGCCGTCTGCTCTAGGACAGCCTGCATTTAAAATCTTCATATTCGAATCTCCTGATAACCTTACAATCGTTATTTTCATCCATTACGGCAATATCCGGAAGCGGCATGCCGTTAAAGGTATTATTTTTGACCATCGAGTAGATTGCCATATCGCAAAAGCACAGCCTGTCGCCGGTTTTTATCTCTCTGTCAAATGAATAATCCCCTATCACATCACCTGCCAGGCAGGTACATGAGGACAATCTGTAGGTATACTTCTTCTCACCCGGCTCGCCACTGTCCATAAGCGGCGGACGGTACGGCATCTCAAGCACGTCCGGCATATGGCAGGCTGCGGAGGTATCCAGAATGAGTATCTTTATGCCATTGTTTTCAACTATATCAAGCACCGTTGTCTCCAGATATCCTGCATCAAGCGCAACTGCCTCTCCCGGCTCCAGATAGATTTCCAGGTCGTATTTGTCACGCATATGCATAATGCATTTTTCAAGCCTCTCAATGTCATAGTCTGCCCTTGTGATGTGGTGTCCGCCTCCCATATTGAGCCACTTTAGACCATACAGCAAATCTCCGAATTTCTCCTCTACCGCTGCAAGGGTCGTTTCGAGCGCATCCGAATCCTGTTCACAGAGCGTATGAAAATGAAAGCCCTCTATACGTGATAAATCAAGCCCCTTTTTAATAGCCTTATCGAGTGCCTCTTTCGTTATCCCAAGCCTTGAGCCCGGCGCACATGGGTCATATATCTCATGCCCCTCCTGTGTGGAGCACTCAGGGTTTATTCTGAGCCCGACACTTATTTTTTTATCAGCCTTTTCTATTTTATCCCTGTGAAGCAGATACTGCGATACGGAATTAAATACAATATGGTCACATATTTCTACCAGCTCATCCATCTCCTGCGGCAAAAAAGCGGGACAGAATACATGGTTTTCCTTTCCCATTTCTTCATGTGCAAGGCGGGCTTCAAAAAGCCCGCTTGCAGTTGTCCCGCTTAGATATCTGCCGATAAGAGGATATTCATAAAATGCGCTGAATGCCTTCTGTGCCAGAAGAATCCTTGCACCTGTCCTTTGCATGACACCGTTTAATATCAAAAGATTTTCAGTTAATTTTCCCTCGTCTATCACATAACAGGGAGTTCTTAATTCATTTATCTTCATACCGGCCTCCGGACTAATCCATATGTACTGACTCATCCTCAGTCTTGTAGCAATCCACAGGAACCGGATTCTCCACTACCTGCCAAGGCAGTCCGAACTTATTAAGAGCCTCCATGTATGGATCCGGATCCATCTCCTCTAGATTGAACACTCCCGGCTTCTTCCAAAGTCCCTTTACCACCATCATGGCACCAATCATTGCCGGCACACCTGTGGTATAAGAAATCGCCTGCGACTCAACCTCCTTGTAGCACTCCTGATGGTCACATACATTGTAGATGTAGATTGACTTTTCCTTTCCGTCCTTGACACCTGTAAAAATACATCCGATATTTGTCTTTCCGACTGTGCGAGGTCCCAGGGATGCAGGGTCAGGAAGCAGCTCCTTAAGCACCTGTATTGGCACTATTTCCTTTCCGTCCACCATGATCGGGTCTGTTCTTAGCATGCCGACATTCTCAAGACACTTCATGTGTGTGAGATAGCTCTGTCCAAAGGTCATGAAGAATCTGATTCTCTTTATTCCCGGAATGTTTTTGGCCAGTGACTCAATCTCCTCGTGGTGAAGCAGATACATATCCTTTTCTCCGACCTGATCAAAATTGTACTGCGCTCTCCACTCCATAGGCTTTGTCTCTACCCAGTGGCCGTCTGTCCAGTATGAGCCGTTCGCAGAAACCTCTCGCAGATTTATCTCCGGATTAAAGTTTGTCGCAAACGGGTATCCATGGTCACCGCCATTGCAGTCGAGAATGTCTATAGTATGTATTTCATCAAAATAATGCTTAAGCGCATATGCAGAATAAACAGAGGTCACACCCGGGTCAAATCCGCTTCCAAGAATAGCTGTAAGCCCTGCCTCCTTAAATTTCTCCTGATATGCCCACTGCCATGAATAATCAAAATATGCCGTAAATCCAAGCTCCTTGCAGCGCTTTTCGTAGATTGCTCTCCACTTTGGATCCTCAGTATCCTCACACTCATAGTTGGCAGTATCGATGTAGTCAACTCCACACGCAAGACATGCATCCATGATTGTAAGATCCTGATACGGAAGCGCAACATTTAAAACCGCATCCGGCTTGTATGCATTAATCAGCTCTTTTAATTCCTCCACATTGTCGGCATCAACCTTTGCAGTCTCAATTTTTGTGCTTGTCTTTCCCTCAAGCTTTGCCTTTAAATCGTCACATTTTGACTTGGTTCTGCTTGCAATCATAATCTCGGTAAATACCTCGCTGTTCTGGCAGCATTTTCTGATTGCCACCTGCGCAACTCCACCACATCCGATAATAAGTAATCTGCTCATTTTTGTCCTCCTGATTCGCTTTGGTTATGATATAGTTTTTCTAATTTGTTTTACTTTGTTTCCTCTTCCTCGAGTAAATCCTCCACATATTTCGGAAGCATGAAGGCTCCCCTGTGTAAATGTGTTGTATAATACCAGGTTTTAAGCCCCAGTGCATCCCATCTTTTTGCATCAAGATCATAAAGCGGATGATATTTCTTCGATGCAAACCCAAACAGCCAGTAGCCTGACGGACAGGTTGGAATATGTGCCTGATATACCCTGCTTATAGGAAATGATTTATACACCTTTCTGTGCATTTTCCGGCACTCAAGCTCATCCTCATCATAAAAAGGGCTGCCGTGCTGATAAACCATGATTCCATCATCCTTTAGTGCCTTATAACAGCTTCCGTAAAACTCTTTTGTGAAAAGTCCCTCCGTATGTCCGAGCGGGTCTGTGGAATCGTTGATTATCAGATCATATTCATCATGCTTTCTGCGTAAAAATCGCAGACCATCATCATAAAACATGGAAATTCTTTCATCCTCAAGTCCACATGCTACCTCGGGGAAAAACCGCCTGCATACATCGACAAACATCTTGTCTGTCTCAACCACATCAATATGCTCAACAGACGGATATTTGATAAGCTCCTTCGCCACGCCGCCGTCGCCACCACCTATTATAAGTATCTTTTTGGCATTCGGGTGAACCGCCATCGGCACATGTGTGACCATCTCATCATATATAAACTCATCTGTGTCCGAAAAAACAATCTCGCCATCCAGCGCGACCATTTTGCCAAACTCATATGATTTAAACACATCTATTTTTTGATAATCACTCTGCCCTGAAAAAAGCTGCTCCTGTATCCTTACATCCAGCTTGACATTGGCAGTATGATATTGTGAAAACCACATTTGCATAGCTTTTCCTCCTGTTTACTGCTCCAATACCTTAAGATATTCTACCGCAGGATCCTCTGTTCCCTGCATTGAACAGCCCTTTTCCTTTGCGTAGACAATGTATTGCGCAATCTCTTTTGTAATAAGCTCTCCCGGTGCAAGAATCGGGATTCCCGGTGGATAACACATGACAAACTCACCACTTACAGCGCCTACCGCGTCCATAATGCGCACTGATTTCTTCTGCGAATAAAACGCCTCCTGCGGCGATACCGCCACCTTTGGATTTATGTACTCTCCCGACAAAAGTCCGGTCTTGTCCTTGCTGTAAAGGCGCTTGATATCCTCCAGCGCACCTACAAGCCTCTCTATATCCTGTATTCTGTCACCAATTGATATATACGCAAGTATATTACAGATATCTCCAAACTCTATCTGGATATCATACTCATCACGCAGCAGATCATATACCTCTATTCCGGCAAGCCCTATATCGAGCGTATAGATGGACAGCTTTGTCACATCATAATCATATATGCTCGTGCCATTTACAAGGTCACGCCCATACGCATAATAGCCGCCTATGGAATTAATCTCCTGCCTTGCGTACTCCGACATCTGTGCCACCTTGGCAAAGGATTCCTCGCCTCTGAGTGCCAGATTTCTTCTTGATATATCAAGGCTTGACAATAGCAAATACGATGCGCTCGTGGTCTGGGTGAGGTTGATAATCTGCCTCACATAATCAGCATTTACATCCCTTCCGGTGAGCAGAATCGAGCTCTGTGTCAGGCTTCCTCCCGATTTGTGCATCGATACCGCAGACATGTCTGCCCCGGCTGCCATTCCTGATATCGGAAGCCCCTTTCCAAAATAAAGATGTGTACCATGTGCCTCATCCGTGAGCACCTTGATTCCCTTCGAATGAGCCAGCGCAACTATCGACTTAAGGTCAGAACAGATTCCGTAATACGTCGGATTGTTTACAAGCACAGCCTTTGCATCCGGATTTTCCTCGATAGCCCTCGCCACCTGGTCAATCTCCATTCCAAGCGAAATACCAAGCTTCGCATTCGTCTGCGGATTGACATAAACCGGTATCGCTCCGCAGAGCACGAGTGCATTAAGAGCGCTTTTATGAACATTTCTAGGAAGTATAATCTTGTCTCCTGCCTTGCAAGTGGACAAAATCATGGCCTGCACCGCAGAGGTGGTGCCTCCTACCATAAGAAAAGCATTTGCCGCTCCAAAGGCATCCGCCGCAAGCTCCTCCGCCTCTCTGATTACCGAAACCGGATGGCACAAATTGTCAAGCGGCTTCATTGAATTGACATCAAGCCCTACACACTTTTCTCCGAGCAGATGCACCAGCTCAGGATTTCCCCTGCCTCTTTTGTGTCCCGGCACATCAAACGGCACCACTCTCTTCTTCTTAAACTCCTCAAGAGCCTCATAAATCGGCGCTCTTTCCTGTCTTTTGATATCCATTTACTTCTCCTGTATTTAAAAAGGATGATGCGTGCAAGCATCATCCTTTAGATTCGTCTTAACAACAGTAAAATCGTAACATATACTATGGAGTTATGCAAGAATTTACGTTTTATTTTTGATAATGATAGTTACGCCATTGCAGGCTCTTTCTTCTTAATAATTGCCTCAACTTCATCAACACCTGTTTCAGCTACATCTGCGATCTGATCCAATGTATAACCCTTTTTATACATATTCAGAATAAACTTTTCGCTTGTCTTTTCAGTAGCTCTTTCAGTAGCTCTTTCTTCAATTCCTGTACTCAGATTACACATAATTCTCACATCCTCTCTAAATTCCTGACTGATTGGAATATTATATTCATGTTCTATAATATCCAATTTTTCCTGTTCTTTCAATTCACTTGAAAGCAAAGCTCCAATCAACCGGTGCATTTCATATTTTTCATCATGTTCCGGAATCTCATTTGTGATTCCTATTAGCACAATGTTTAACAGGTCGAGATTACCTTTCCAGTTACATGGTTTCAGCAGCTCATCTTTTGTCAAATGGATATGGCTTAGGCTGTTATCATCCATGTTCATACATATCCATATGCTGAATACCTGCTTAATGTCATCATAGTTAGTATTTACAAAATCTCTTTCCTTTTGTGACGAAATCAGCCTGCTCACATAAAAGATTGCCCGATTTAAAATTTTATATTCCGTCGGCTCATCCTTCTGAGCCTCAATATTCACAATAATCTGCGAAAGTCCATTTTTCATACGGACATAAAAAATAATATCAAATCTGACTAATCCTTCATTAATTTCAGCATTTTCTGTATTAAGACCTACAATACGCTGTCCTGCAGCATCTGGTTTTTCCATATTTGCTAATCCCGGCTCAACCGGAACAACGCTAATACTCGGTTCGCCTTCGATGTATTTCACAACATCTTCCGGCTTCATTCCTTTAAATTCATCGACTGTTTTCACCAGAATATGTGCTAATATACTCTTCTGTGCCAGTAACCTTTTAACACGAGTATCATATTGTGCCTTATCTCCTGCTGCATTCACAGCATTTGCTATTTCTGTATTCAAGTCGGCATCCCTCCTTTTGTATTGTGCATAACACTTCTAAGATTCCGCAAAAGGCTCTCTGCCTTAATATCATTATAGGCGAGGGACTTTACGAAATCAACTGATTTTTGATCTCTTATATAAACACTTTTAACCTTCCAACTATAAAGAGGAAGCCGGTACATGTGGAGTGTACCGGCTAAAAATATGAAAAAGATTAATATGAGTATTTCTTTTGTTTATGATGTCAGTATACAGGACAATTGTGAAAATGCTGTGTTTACTTTCTTACCCTTTTATAAACAAAATATTGCATTTTTTTATTTTTACCAAGAACACCTGCAGATACCAGCCTATAAGCAGGACGCAGGCATATCGTATTTTAAAGACTGCTGCCGGCAAAACAGTGCAGAATGAGAGGGATGAGATTTATCTGAAGCTTGAATTATAGTAACTTCTATTCCGCCGGCCAGGATTTTCTGAGAGCCACATAGGAAATCAGGAAATTGGCAAGCCAGCCGGCCGGTACAGCAAGCCAGACAAATGCAATACCGAAACGCGGCGCGCAGATTAAGGCAACCGAGAGGCGGATTGCAAGGTTTACCATATTGGCAGCGAGAAACGGACGCATGATGCCAAGTCCACGAAGCACACCATCGGTGGCCATCTTGATACCCATAAAAATGAAAAAGAAACCAAGCCATCTCATATAATCTCCGGATACCTGATATGCCAGAGCCGTTCCGTCTTTGCCCAGGAATAATGAGGAAATCTGAGTATGCAGTGTTTCAATTACTATAAAAGCAAGCACCGCAAAGCACAGGTCTAACACCAGCGCAGCGTGATAGCCTTTTTTGATACGTTCTGTCTTCTTTGCTCCGAGATTCTGGGAAACAAACGGAGAAACTGCATTTCCAATGGATACAAATATCAGTGAAAATACATTCTCTACCCTCATCGTTGCCGAATATCCTGCAAGCGCCTGTGTACCGAACGGATTCACAACTGCCTGTACTATCATCATGCCAATTGACACCGTAGACTGCTGGAGAACCGAAGGCACAGCAATTCGAAGCATGGAATGAAGCTCATGCCTGTCAAACCATTCAAAGCGACTTTTATACCGGCGCATCCTGCTAAAGAAAATCAAAAGTGAAAACACTGCAGATATTCCCTGAGCAATTAGAGTTGCAAGGGCTGCACCGAACACACCCAGGTCAAGGCCTGCCACCATCCAAAGATCCATAAATATATTTAACACCGAGGAAAATATCAAAAGCCCCAACGGAATCCTTGACTCGCCAATCGATGTAAACATCGTTGAAAGTATGTTATACATAAACAAAAAGGGAAATCCCACAAAATAAACCCTAAGATACAGCACTGCCTCATCCAGTATATCTGCAGGTGTCTGTAGCAAGCTCATCATTGAATGTGAAAAGAAAAAGCCAAAGACACCCAGAAGTACGCTTAAAACCAGAAAACTAATCAGTGATGTTGATACTATTGTTTTCATTTTGCCGTAATCCCTGGCGCCGAAATAGCGGCTCACAAGCACACCGGCTCCTACACCGGCTCCCAGTGCTATACAGATGAACACATTCGTAAGCGCAGCACAGGCTCCAACTGCCGCAAGTGCAGAGGAGCCTACAAACTGGCCAACAATGATTGAATCAGCCATATTATATACTTGTTGAAAAAAGCTGCCCAAAATCATAGGCATTGCAAAAACTGTCAGCGCCTTTAACGGGGCATCTGTAATTAAATATTCATCTTTTGACATTATTTTTCCCTCATTCCGCTATAATTAAGCTATAGTATATCCGATTGAAAGACAAATTACAATATAGCATTCTTTATCGACATTTTTCCATTTCTTATGCTTTCCCTCTAATGCAAACATCATACTGCTCCTTTGTATTTTAATTTAAAAAGCCGCCCAGGCCATAGACCTGTGCGACTTCTCATAACATGATTTAAATTAAGTTTATCCTTCAATAGCAATATGCTTTGTGGTCTCAACTTTCTTTTGCTCCTTCTTCGGAACTGAAAGTTTAAGAATACCATCCTCATACTTTGCCTTGATATCTTCCTGCTTCAGCTCATCACCTACATAGAAAGACCTGCTCATAGCACCGGAATAACGCTCCTTGCGGATATACTTGCCATTCTTTTCTTCCTTTTCTTCCTTGTCAAGTCCTTTAGCTGCGCTGATAGTTAAGTAACCATTCTCCAGCTTAGCCTCAATCTCATCCTTCTTGAATCCCGGAAGATCTATATCTACTTCGTAGCTATTGTCTGTTTCCTTGACATCAGTCTTCATAACGTTCTTTGCGTGTTTACCATAAAGCACCTTGTCAACATCAGGAAATGAAAAATCCATCCAATCATCGTTAAATAAGTTTTCTCCAAAAATACTAGGCATCAACATAAGTCATCTCTCCTTCTTAATCTATAAAATCTGTGTCAACCTGTTTCTTTGGAACCGGGATGTTTCAAGAACTCAAAGCCTTTGCTTTTTGTTCCTTTCCTTTGTTCTTGACTATGTTATACACCTATTATTAGCGCTCGTCAATAGTGAGTGCTAATAATTTATAAAATGTTTATATTTTCCGAGCAGCTTCAAAGTACTTACCATATGAAACTCCACTATTTTGCAATAAATAACACTCCGAGTGTGCCAGGCCCACAATGTGATGAAATCACACCACCTGCTCTTGTCTCTATAATTTCCTTAAAAATGCCAAGAGAGGCTATGTAATCTCTTACCTCTTCAACTGTCTTAGCATCACATTCCGAATGTGTAATAAATACCCGATCCGGTATTGCGTTTTTCAGGTCCTCTTCCAGATCTTTTGCATAATTCTTTATGACTTTACCGATCTTACCTCTATATTTCCTGCTTGCATCCATTTTACCATCCTTTACAACGATCATGGGATGAAGCGCCAATGCTCCTCCTATAAGCGCAGAAACCGCATTGCATCTGCCACCTCTGTAAAGGTACACAAGTGTATCTACAACAAAGCTCGCTCTTACCTTCGGAATCAGTTCATCAATTCCGGCTTTTATCTCCTCACGGGATTTACCATCTGCTGCCATAACTGCCGCCTCAACAACAAGCAGGCCTATTCCTGTGGACAGATTTCTTGAATCTATCACCGTAACTTTATCTTCCGCATCAAGTTCTTCTGCCGCCATTCTGATCACGTTGATTGATGTCGACATCTCACTTGATATGGAAAAGCATATGATCTCCCTGCCTTCATCAATATATGGTCGCATTACATTCATTGCTGTTTCTATAGATGGAGCTGAAGTCTTTGGTGTAGTCTTATTTTTATCAGCCCACTCATACAATGCGTGAATGTCTACCTGTGGTCCGTCCTCCAGTTCTTCATCTCCTTTTACAATATGAAGCGGAATAATATCTATATCGTATCTTTCTAAAACTTCCTGTGACAGATCACATGTACTGTCTGATATAATTTTTATCATCTTTAATACCTCGTTTTCTGTTGAATCCTTCATCTAAGAGAACTGCACCAATCTGTATTATTTCACTGGCGTATTTATATATTTTTCTTAATGACAGCTATGGCTTCCGCATCCATGCTCACCACACGTATGTCCTTCCCCATGGTTGTGCTCATGGTGAGAACACTTCACATCCGGATTATAATCAAGCGCATCATTGATAAAAGCTTCTACTGCTTTATCCGCATCTCCCGAAACTCCGCCAAAAAGCTTAATGCCTGCTGCATATTTTTTGTAAATTTCCTGTTTGTAACATCCTCCAAAGCTGCAGTTACTGCTCCTGACTATAACCTTTCTTGTCCAAAAGACGGATGGTTTCATACTCATCCACGGTCAAAACAATAGGTGTGCTTTTCTCTTTTTTCCATTCTATCACAAACTCACCATTAATCATCAATTTTTTGATATTTTTCTTTCCACCACTGTAAAACAGCCTCTGAACATTTCGTTATACAGAGGGATGCAAATAAGAGCAAGATCCACCATCTACACCCACAAATGCTAAGTTATCTTTTTCTTCCTAAATATCTGCATACTTTTGATTTGTATTGCAGGTACTCATTTCCGAATGCTTCTATCAAAAAATCTTCCTCTACATTGACTATCTGCAAATGAAAAAATAACACTGCAAAACCTGTGGCATAGCAAAGGAACCAATTAAAGAACGAAAACAATATTCCTATATACATTAAATCAAAACCCAAAAATGCAGGATTTCTGCTAATAGAATAGATGCCCGTTGTTACCAAACTGGTCTTTTCTTCTTTTTGCACACCTGCTCTCCAATTCTCCTTCATCTGTGTAACAGAAACAATAAAAGCAAGTACACCGAACATTGTTATTACAACTCCTATAAATTGCAACACAATATGTGCTGTTCCCGAATAAAACACAATACTGATAATCTGTATTACTGGAAGCAAATATGTGATTATTTTAAGAGTTACTTCTATAAATTTGACAAATCCCTCTTTTCCTTTTCCTAATTGATCTGTCTTTATGCCTTGATTTTTCTGACTAATCAGCTTTGCAAAATAGCAGATGTAGAACACTGTCATCAGTGAGATTGTAACAATTTTTATTATCATCGTGTACCTCCACAAATCCAATCTATCAAACTCATTTTATCAAAAACGGTAAGAGATAAAACGGTTCTAACATATCACAAAATATACATTCCTTCAATTTATATGTTTTATATTATGTGCGTTTCTTCAATATTAATTTCAGCGGTTTTGTGCTTATATTCAAAAATTCTGTGGTTGTGGTAAATAATTTGAATGAATTCAATATTATGCTTTTTTCTCCTTAAATGGCTTCAGAAAGATCACCCATCCATAGATCAGCAGATTCATTACCAGTGCCACAGGAATAGCTCCCCAGTGGATTTGCTGATTCTGAAGTACATCCGCAGAGTCCGTTCCTGCAAAAACTACCATCATATTATTATTCAGAAAATGAATAATTATCGGAACCCAGATATTCTGGGTTTTCATATAAGTATATGCCATAAAAATCCCCAGTGAAATACAGGTAACAAACTGGCTTGCCAGAGCCACCAGCCCCATATCCGGCGTAGTGTAATAGAAGAAGTCTATTGGCAGATGCCATACAGCCCACACACAGCCCAAAAGGATTACGCCGCCTTTTAGTCCAAATTTTTTCTGAAGAAGAGGCTGAAGATAATATCTCCATCCGTATTCTTCTCCAAAGAATGCCACTACTGACAGGAAAAAGTTTACCAAAACAGTAAAAAATATGATCCAGGTAGTAGGATTTGCCATTATTTTGCCAAATTCAGAAAGCTGGCCGCTCAGAGCACAGGCAATCACAAATCTGAGAAGATATAATCCAATAAACAACAGGATCATACGAATAGATATATTCCAATGTTCGCTGTTCAGTCCATAGGATCTGCGCTTTTCTTTACCGGATTTCAGAAGAAGAATCCAGAAAATAACGCTGCCACCTATTATAACGTAATTCATGATCGGTGCCCACTGAGAATATGGCATGCTCATCAGATCTCTATTTTGGGGAGCCAGAACAGAAGCCGCCGTGCAGACAACCAGCACCGCCGTGAGAGCTACAAAGAATATGTAAAAAGCCGTTGGAAGATTTTTATCTCCTTTTTTGGTAATTAAATAAGCCATCATCACACCTGCTGCTGGATACAGCATCTGCGCATTTGGAAAAGCGCTGAGATCAAGACCTTTTCCATAGCTATACCACATCAGAAGTCCCATTACATATGTGATTCCGTATGCTATAATCACATAGATCAATAGCTGTTTTTTCTCTGTTTGCATAAATTTCATAATTTCCTCCTTGCAACTTCAAAGTTATTTACTTCTCTTCATACTTTTTAACGATAACTAAACTATAAGCAGCCATAATTACAATTGTTTCCACCATCACACCAATAACCGACAACAGAACGTATGGTGTATTTTGACCATCTAACAGCGGAATTCCTAATATAACAAACCCAATCATATTGTTGCTCCTTACAAACCGCATTAAAACCATAATGAGACACATTCTTGTATTTCCCAAAATCGAGATTTACTAATTCTACAAATTCCGATTGAACAAAATCGCTGCGCGATGGCCTGCCAAGGCTGTGGCGCAGTTTTAT